>JABLTL010073957.1_pt1 | contig 13509 bp, 9 predicted proteins | sample 7160151 | NCBI WGS metagenome assembly JABLTL01 (sample SAMN14651223, study PRJNA627086) | human gut metagenome | isolation source: feces | host: Homo sapiens
GGTAAACAAGAAAGTTTATGCGAAATTACAGGCTGCGAATGAGAGACGACGTGCAGGAGAAATCGATTTTGTGGATCCTGAAATAGATAAGATTTTATAAAAATAATTCACAAGGAAGGTATTTAGAATGTCCAAATTATTAAATGAGTACGATTATGCTGCTGTACATGCACAGGCACAGGAATTGATGGAAAAAAGAAAGCATCTCAAACGGAGTGCTGTAGAGAAGTATATGAAATACTTTAATGATAAGTGTGCAAAATCTAAAATCGAAACAGAAAAGGCTAAGAATGCGGTTCCGGGAGGAATTCAACATAACCTGGCAAACAATCATCCGTTTGCACTGGCGATCGAGAAGGCAGATGGGCCATACTTATATGATATTGATGGAAATCGATACATCGATTTCCTCTGTGCGGGAGGTCCGACAATTCTCGGAAACAATTGGCCTGCAGTAAGAGATGCTGCTATCAATCAGATCAGAGAAAACGGACCGGTATCCGGACTGTACAGCGTTTATGAAAGAGAATTGGCTGAGCTTATCAAGAAATATTATCCAACGGTAGAACTGTTCCGCGCTCTGGGTAGCGGTACAGAAGCCGACATCATTGCGATCCGACTGGCGAGAGCCTTTACAGGAAAGAAGCACATCATCCGCTTCTCTGGTGGATATCATGGATGGAGCGATCAGCTGGTATACAACGACGGTTGTACAACGGAAGCGATGAAAAACGGCGTTCCGGCAGAATGCTTCCAGAACACTCATGAAGTACCGATCAACGACGTGGAAGCGTTGGAAGCCATGATCAAGAAATATGAAAACGAAGGCGGTGTTGCTGCATTTATCATGGAGGCTGTTGGGCAGGATAGTGGCGCTGTACCAACGACTAAGGAATATCACAAGGCTGCACGGGAACTGTGCGACAAATACGGTATGCTGCTGATCTACGATGAAGTTGTAACAGGATTCCGTCTTGGTATGGGCGGTGCACAGTCGATCTTTGGTACAAGCCCAGATCTGACCGTATTCGGAAAGATCATCGGCGGAGGCTATGCGGGCTCCGGCGGTATCGGCGGCAGAAAGGAAATCATGTCCATGCTGACGGCTGGTGTAGATGCCAGTGATAATATAAAAGTCAAGGTGGGAGGAACTATGACTGCTAATCCTCTGACTTCTCTGGCTGGCATCACGGTAATCAAAGAACTGGAACGCCTTAACGTGCACGATGCACTGGACAAGGCTTCCGACTACTTCATGAGGGGTATTGCGGACCTTAGTGAGAAATACGATGTACCAGCTATCATATACCACCACTCCTCGATCCTGCACATTGACGTTAGCGGCGTACAGCATGTCCCATATTGCATTGATAGCAAAGATCCTCAATTCCAGAGCCAGTTAGAGGATGCGTATATGAATTATATTGAATTTTCCATGGCGCTGGCTGCAGAAGGCTTGATCATTGCTAACGGCGGAAAAACATATTTGCCTTATGGAAGTATTGACATTCTGGATGATGCATTGGCTGTGTATGAACGTGTATTTAGTCAGTACGAATAAAAAATCGAATCTAAGCGAAAGAAAGGAAGAATGGCACTGTACATGTGTGCAGTGCCATAATGATAACTGTGAAATGTATAGCTGCATATGATTTTGGTACCAGTGGTGTGAAGGCGGCACTGGTTAGTGAAGAAGGAAAAATTCTGGCAGTACAGGAAAAAGGGTATCCTCTTTATAAACCACAGCCTCTTTATGTAGAACAGGACCCGAAAGATTACTGGGATGCGGTTTGTGAGGTTACTCACGGAGTTTTGGCAAATTCCGGTGCCATTCCGGAGGATGTCAAAGCATTATCTTTTAGCGTGCAGGCGGTTAATATTATTCCAGTGGATAAGGACGGGAATGTTTTGCATAATGCCATAAGCTGGCTGGACGGCAGAGCGGAAAAACAGGCGGAAGAAATCAATACCAGATGCGGTATGGATCTGGTAAGGAGTCAGGACCATCAGTCAAGACTTTTGTGGATCAAAGAAAATCGGCCGGATATTTATGAAAAAACAGCATATTTTTTGGACTGTAACAGTTTCCTCCAGTATAAGGCGACCGGTGTGATGGCGGTAAAACATGATCATCCGGGAATCGCGAAAAAGGATCCGATGATACAGACATACATAGATGCGACGTATGCTGATATCGATGCTGCAAAACTAGGACCGACTGTAGCGGCCTGTGAGAAGTACGCCGTGCTGGATGAAAAGGGTGCATCAGATTTGGGACTCATTACGGGTACGCCGGTTTTCGGTGGCATGATCGATGTTACGGCAGCGAGCGCAGGATGTGGCTGTTGTAAAGAAGGTGACGCTCATATTTATCTGGGAAGTTCTGGATGGATGTCAGCACTTATCAGTCAGGCATGCGATGGATCGGAAGGCTCGTATCTGCTGGACAGTATTGATCCGAAACTGCTGATTTATGGAGGCTGCACCAACAGTTGCTGCTTGATGTTCGACTGGGTCATTGACAAGTTTTATCACAAAGAAAAAGAGGAACTGGGCAGCGGGATCTATGAACTGATCGATGAAGAAGTTGCAAAAGTACCAGCGGGCTGCGAAGGTCTGCACGCCGCACCCTGGCTGTTCGGCGAGCAGTTCCCGATCACAGATCCATATGTCCGTGCCATGTTTTTTAATATCAGCGAAAAGCATACTAGAGCTCATTTTATCCGTGCAGTACTGGAAAGCCTTTGCTTCAGCATGAGAGGTCAGATCGATCTCTATCGCAAAGATGCCGGCAAGGATATTTCAGAGATCAGCGTCAACGGCGGCGGCTCATTATCTTCCCAGTGGATGCAGATCATGGCAGATGTGCTGCAGATGCCGGTTCATGTACCTGAGGAAACACGTCATTCAGGAGCTGTCGGAGCAGCGATCGCAGCGGCGGTCGGACTGGGCTGGTGTGATATTGACGATACGGGCAGCTTTATCGGTGTAGATAAAAGTTATTCTCCGGATGTGACGAAAGAAGAACTTTATACGAAAAAATATAAGCTCTTTTATGAGATCTATGATATGGTCAAGGATCTGTCAAAGAAGATGGAAACTGCTGAATAAAAAAAGGAGTACAGATATGAGCAGATTAGATGAACTGAAACAGGGTATCGTTGATATTGTCAAAAAAGAATATCGTTTACAGATGGTCAACATGTTCGAGGGCAACGTGTCAGTGCGATATGAAGATAAAATGCTGATCACGCCGTCTCAAATCAACAAGGAGATCATGACTCCGGAAATGATCATTGAAACGGATATGGAAGGCAATATCCTGTATCAGCCGGAGAACCTGCATCCGTCTTCTGAAACAAAGATGCATCTGGAGGTGTATCACGTCAGATCGGATGTTCAAGCAGTCGTTCACAATCACAGCATTTATGCGACGGCTTATGCCATCAACGGCATGCCTATCGTTTCCGATGCACTGACAGAAATGAACGTTACCTTTGGTCAGGTTCCGGTCGTGCCTTATGGAACACCGGGAACGGACAGGATCTATAGAGACTTTGATAAATATTTGGGCAATTATAGTGCAGTGCTTTTAGCAAATCACGGTGTGCTTGCTTTTGGGCAGGGTCTGGAGAAAGCCTTTTCTGTTGCAGAAGCAGTGGAGAAGGTGGCTCAGACGTTATATATTGCCAGGCAGCTGGGAGAGCCGTCTCCTATCCCTAAGGAAGAAGTGAAGGCGCTTCGGGAATTTGGAGAACAGATGAGAATTAAAGAAATAGAAAACATAATAAATCTAGAAAACAAGAGAACATGATTTCCCTCTCAAAGAGTATAGATAAGTAATAATGAATGTAAGATGTAAGGGGCGGCACGTTGTGTCGTTCTTTGCATTACAGCAGAAATTTTCAGAGGAATACAACGTATACTGGTATTTTCAAGAATAATGCAGGGAATATATCTTGCAAAGGACTGTTAAAGTGGGTATGATAAGGATATTGATAAGAGAGAAAGAGGAGTTAAGGCATGAAAGAATTGAGCCTGACAGAAAAGAAAAAGGCCATGAGCATGGACAAGATTGTCCACGATTCACTCCATTACTTTGAGGAGAACGGATATTACAATACCTCCATTGAAATGCTCTGCGAGAAAGCAATGATCTCGCGAACGACGTTTTTTAATTATTTTGGAAACAAGGAGAAGCTGATAAAGCTGATCATGGAAGATGGTCTAAAGGATCTGTGTGAAATGATCGATTCCTTGGATATTAATGCGGAAAATGATCCAGAAGAATGTTTTATGAAAGTCATTTTGTTTCAAATGGAAGCAGTGCGGAAATATAAAAATACCACATTTGTGTTTTATCGTATGCTGATGGAGGATGAGGAATGTCGTCAGATACAGAAAGCATATGATGAGGCGATTTCTGCGGTTTTAGATCAGATTCAGGACAAGTGGGATTTTCGAAAAAAATATTCCAGGCAGTGGATCGAGCATAGCATTGGAGGAGCCTTCATGCACATCGTGATCCTTGAACCGGAGGAAGAATGGGAGACCAGTCTTCGCGACAATATCGGCGGCATCCTGGACATGATGCGCTAAAAAACGATAATAAATTCAGAAATGAAAAAAGTCCCTGCATGCAGAGAAACGTCTGCGGCGGGGACTTTGCAGTTTTTGATATGGCAGCAGAAACCGGGATAGGATTACAGCAGTTCCTCGAAGCTTTCGATATACCGGTCGGAAAGTTCCTGGATCTCCGCTTTGTTCTGCTCTTCGTTTTTATCGGCAACGGCAATGACGTAAAAATCAGCTTCCTTAGCGCCGCGGATGGCCAGCAGTCCGTCTTCGACCACTATGGTTTCGTCCTTCGGTGTGCCCAGCTTTTTGTGTGCATCCAGAAATACCTTTGGACTTTCCTTGTCGCCGCCTGCTTCCTCACAGGTCATGATGAATGTGAAGTAGTCGCGGATCCCCAGGCGTACCAGGATCTCGTTGGCGATAGCTTTATCGGTAGATGTCGTTATGCACATGGCAACACCTTTCTGCTTGAATTTTTCAAGAAGGATCGGCACATATTGCTTGATGTCGGCGCTTTCCAGATAATCTTCCCGAAGGATCGTATTGAAGCCTTTCGCTATCTTGGACTCCGTCGTTGCGATCCGGTATTCGTCCTTTAAATAGCTGCAAAGCATCGGCAGGGTCATTGCCTTGGTTTTCTCACGCAGACCCGGCTCTGGAGTCTTTCGCAGTGATGTGATGTATCGTGCGGCTACGCCTTCCCAGATTTCTGTTGTATCCAGAAGTGTTCCGTCTAAATCAAAAATTGCTCCGCTGATATTCATTCTTTATCGCCTCCCTGTGTATCATAAAATAAGACAAGCCTTATTCTCTTTAACAATACCATTGGAATCGCTGATTGTCAATATTTGAAAGACTTGGAATCGTTGACAAACAGCCATTTTTACAGTATAATAATTCGATGCGACAATAGGTCGAAAAACGCATGGCGGGAAGCCTTGAAAGGAGAGTTACCAACATGGCAGAGATCATGAATGAAGAATTACTGTTAACCCAGGAAGGTTATGACAAAATAGTAAAGGAACACGAGGAGCTTGTCTCCGTAAAAAGAGCAGAAGTTGCAGAACGTTTGAAGGAAGCGATTTCATACGGAGATATTTCTGAAAATGCAGAGTATGATTCTGCGAAAAATGAACAGGCTGAACTGGAAGAAAAGATCCATAAGCTGGAAACGATGATCCGTAAGGCCAAGATCGTACAGGAAGAAGACGTAAAGGGCGATGTAGTAAATGTTGGCTTAAAAGTAACCGTTAAGGATCTGGATACTGGTGAAAAAGAAACCTTTGCCATCGTAGGAGCAACGGAATCGGATCCGTTTAATGGTAAAATTTCCACAGATTCTTCTGTAGGTAAAACCCTGATCGGACATAAGCAGGGTGATAAGGTGGTTGTTGAAATACCGGATGGATTCATCAACTACGAAATTTTAGAGATTTCCAAGTAAGAAGAAAGAGGTGTAGCAATTGCATTGGGCAGAAAAGATAGCAGATAGGATCATCAAGAAGAATCCGGACAAAGAAGAATATGTTTGTGCGGCAGGGATCAGCCCGTCGGGTTCGATCCATATTGGCAATTTCCGTGATATAGCCACTAGTCTGTTTGTGGCGAAGGCTATTGAAAAGCGGGGAAAGAAGGCGAGACTTCTCTTCTCGTGGGATGAGTTTGACAGGTTTCGTAAAGTGCCGGCTAACGTAAAAGCCATAGATCCGGAAAACAAGATGGAGCAGTATATTGGAAGACCGTATACATCTGTTCCGAATCCGTTTGATACGGAACACGAAAATTATGCGAAATACTTCGAAGATGAATTTATGAAATCCATTAAGAAATTCGGTATCGAAATGGATTATCGCTATCAGACAGATATGTACACTTCCGGTGCATACCGTGATGATATCATCGAGGCGATCCAGAAGAGAAAAGAGATCTTTGACATTCTGGACAGCTTCCGGACTCAGGATGCTCAGGAAGGGGAACGTGATGCATACTTTCCAGTAAGCATTTTCTGTCCGGAATGCCATAAGGATATGACGAAGATCACATCCATTTCCGAGGATGGTACAGTGGCAGAATACGAATGCGAATGCGGACACAAGGGGACATTTGATTTTAAAAAAGATACCGGCTGCAAGCTGGCATGGAAAATCGACTGGCCGATGCGCTGGAGATATGAGGGTGTTGACTTCGAACCAGGCGGCAAGGATCATGCAAGTCCGGGCGGAAGCTATGAGACAAGCAGCGTGATCTCCAGAAAGATCTTCCATCACGAACCGCCGATGTTCCAGGGATATGAATTTATCGGGATCAAAGGCTCCACAGGTAAAATGTCCGGTTCTTCCGGTCTGAACCTGACGCCGGAAACTCTGTTGAAGATCTACGAGCCGGAGATCATACTCTGGCTGTATTCGAAGACAGATCCGAAGAAAGCCTTCGATTTCTGTTTCGATGACGGGATCCTTCGTCAGTACTTTGAGTTTGATAAAATGTATAATGATTATAAAGCCGGTAAAGCCAATGAACATAACCAGACTGTTATGGAATTCTCACTGATCGATGATAGAGAAATCAAGACAGTACCGATGAGTCTGCTGGTACAGCTGGGATCCATCGTGGACTTCAACGTGCCGATGATGGAAACCGTATTTGAAAAGATCGGAACTCCGTACAAGTATGAAGACTTTGATACGCGTCTGGAGCGTGCAAAGTATTGGCTCTACCAGTGTGCACCGGAATCTGCCAACAAGCTGCGGGGATGGAGAGATTTCGATCTGTACGAAACATTTACAGAGGAAGAAAAGAAGGAAATCGAGATCCTTTACAACTATATCAAGGCAGGTGAATATGACCTGGACTCTCTCAACACGAAACTGTATGATATCCCGAAGGAAGTATACGGTATGGATAGAGAGGATCTGAAGAAGCTGCAGGGTACATTCTTCAAGAATGTGTACAAGCTGCTGATCAGCAAGGAAAGAGGCCCGAGACTTTATCTCTTCCTCTATGCGATCGACAGAGAACGCTTCATGCACCTTCTGGATTTCAGCCATCCGGAAACGGAAGAAGAAATCGCTGCAAAGAGGGCTGCAGAGGAAGCTGAGAAAGAGCCGGAAATCGTCAAAGTTTACGGCGAACCTGATGAAGTGAAGCCGATCACAGAACCGGAAATTTCCATTGACCAGTTCTTTGAGATAGACCTGCGTGTCTGCAAAGTCCTTAAATGTCAGGAGATTCGCAAGGCACACAGCAACTACAAGTTGACACTGTTCGATGGCATCAAGGAGCGCGTGATCGTATCCAGTATCAAGAATGATTATAAGCCGGAAGAACTTGTAGGAAAGAAGATCATTGTGGTAGCAAATCTGGCACCGGCCAGAATGACCGGCGTTATGAGTGAAGGAATGTTGCTGGCAGGAACGAATAATGCCTGCGGATGCCAGATCATTTTCGTAGATGATATCGTTCCGGAAGGAACCAGAATCTGTTAAGCAGAATCAAAACTATTGACAGGAGATAAAATACAGATGAAAGATGTAGTAGAAATCAAAAGTCTTTTTCGGGAAAGCGAAAAGTATGCAGATCAGGAAATCGTAGTAGAGGGTTGGGTCAGAACAAATCGCGGATCCAATAAATTTGGATTTATAGAGCTGAATGACGGTACGTTTTTTAAATCCGTACAGGTCGTGTATGAAGCAGAATTTCTGGACAACTTCGAAGAAATTTCTAAAGCACCGGTGGCAGCAGCTCTGTGCGTGACGGGAACGTTTGTCCTGACGCCGGACGCGAAGCAGCCGTTTGAAATCAAAGCGAAGAACATCGTGATCGAAGCTGGATCTGAAGCAGATTATCCGCTTCAGAAGAAACGTCACAGCATGGAATTCCTGCGTGAGATCGCACACCTGCGTCCGCGGAGCAATACATTTTCTGCAGTATTCCGGGTGCGTTCTATCGTAGCCTATGCGATCCACAAGTTCTTCCAGGAGAATAACTTCGTATATGCTCATACGCCGATCATTACAGCAAGTGACTGTGAAGGAGCAGGTGAAATGTTCCAGATCACTACGCTGGATTTGGATAACCCGCCTCGTACAGAAGACGGGGAAATCGATTACAGTCAGGACTTTTTCGGCAAGAAAGCCAGCCTTACTGTAAGTGGACAGCTTGAAGCAGAGATCTTCGCGCTGGCCTTTAAAAACGTTTACACGTTTGGCCCGACCTTCCGTGCAGAGAACTCCAACACGGCGAGACACGCCTCTGAATTCTGGATGATCGAACCGGAGATGGCCTTCGCAGATCTGACAGACGATATGGATGTAGCAGAAGCTATGATCAAATACATCATCAACTATGTGCTGGAAAATGCACCGGAAGAAATGGAGTTTTTCAACAAGTTTATGGACAAGGGACTCATCGAGCGTCTGCAGAATATCGTAAATTCAGATTTTGAGCGTGTGACTTATACTGAGGCAGTTGAGATTCTGCAGAAGTCAGGTGAAGACTTCCAGTATCCGGTAGAGTGGGGTATCGACCTGCAGACGGAGCACGAACGTTATCTGACAGAAAAAGTGTATAAGAAACCAATTTTCGTAATAGATTATCCGAAGGAAATCAAGGCGTTCTATATGCGTCTCAACGATGACGGCAAGACGGTCGCAGCCTGCGACCTGCTGGTACCAGGCGTTGGAGAGATCATCGGCGGAAGCCAGAGAGAAGAACGCTATGACGTCCTCAAAGCTCGTATCGAAGAAACCGGTATGACAGAGGAAGATTACTGGTGGTACATGGATCTGAGAAAGTATGGCGGTGTAAAACACTCCGGTTACGGCCTTGGATTCGAACGGATCATCATGTACATCACCGGCATGAGTAACATCCGCGACGTGCTGCCGTTCCCGAGAACGCCGAAGACAGCAGAATTCTAGCGTGTAGCACTCTACGACCGAAGAAACCTAAAGATTAAAAAAGCCGAAACTGCATAGAATTGCAGCTTCGGCTTTTTGGGTGGGCTAGAAGCAGGCACACGGTAATTTGCCAATTTGCGGTTGGCTATACTGATCAAAATATCTTAGGACCATTTTTCCATGGAATCTGGGTAATATATGTAAATATCGTACTATAATTTCGCCGATACTAAGGGAAACTTGTTTTTTAATATGGTGTATATTGAAAAAGAAAAAAATAGATGGTACACTTTAATATATAAGCGATTCTACAGATTTAATAACGACAGATGGGAGAAAATGATGAAGAAGTGTTTTTTTAAAATCTTGTTTATAACTACAATTTTGTGGATAAGTTGTTTTTTTTATAGTTGTGGAAATAATATCGAGGGTGAATGGTATACAATAGGATTCAGTTCTTCGGATGCAAATTCCTATGAGGTGAAGAAGTCAATTGATATTACAGGAGAGCATTTTGTAATAGATGGCAAAGCATATACTTATATTTTAGATGAAAATTACATTGTGGTTTCAAATGATAGAACCTATACATTAGAAGATGATGACAAATATGGGGAGGTGTTGATTTATAATAATGATATTGTTGCATTTAGAGATAAAGATAAAGCAGAGTTAAGAGTTGAAGAAAAAAAGACAGAAACTCCAGATTCAGACTATGACGATGTGGATCAATTGATTGAGGATTTGCAATAATTATTCTTAAGAAGCTAGGAAACACAGTGGTGGATTTTAGCTTCTTTTTGATTGCTTCTATTCCAGCGGTTTTCTGACCGCGGAATAGACGAGGTAGTAAATTATGTCATAGGCATCGGAGTCAAAGATGCTTATTCGCAGTGATTTCCGTCAGTTTTTCAATCTATTTGCCCAAAACTGACGGAAATCAGGATGCCAAGCGCTTGGTTGTTCTCGATGACGATTCTTCCGCAAAGACATTTCAGTCAGTTTGCCTCTTTGCAGCAAGATATACTGACTGAAGTGCAACTCTGATGTCAAGTTTTCCTAGTTTCAACAGCTACTTTTTCAGTCAGTTTTATATTCTTAAAGTATCCTTATTGACTGAAATGCCTTATCGACTGCAAGCTTTTATATCCCCACCAAAATCTTCACATAATTTTTCCGTTACTTTGCAGCACTCAACAGCAAAAACTGATGGAAATCGCCAAATAATGATGCAATAATCCATATAAAAAATCCTGAAAAAATCCCGAAAAATCCTAAAATGTCCTGGAATATTCCGCATTGCGAATGAATTCAGAATATTGTAATTTAATTGTGTTGTAATACGTTTCTTACGATGGTATAATATATCCATGTTACAAATTTTTTAGGGAGGACTCAATAATGAAAGGCTACACAAGCGAAACTATCAGAAACGTTGCACTGGTTGGACACGGCGGATGTGGTAAGACCACATTTTTAGAATCTGCACTTCTGGCTACAGGTGTTATCGACAGACTGGGTAAAGTTGAAGATGGAAATACCGTTTCCGATTATGATAAGATGGAGATTGAAAAAGGCTTTTCCATTAACACATCTATCGTTCCGGTAGAATGGAAAGACAGCAAGATCAATTTTATCGACACTCCGGGATATTTTGACTTTATCGGAGAAGTAAATGCAGCACTGAGAGCTTCGGAAGCTGCAGTGATCCTGGTGGATGCCGGTGCTGGAATCCAGGTGGGGACAGAACAGGCATGGAAGGCCTGCGAGCGCTATAAGATGCCTAGATTTATCGTAATAAATAAAAGAGATAAAGACGAATTCGACTTCTATAAAACCTTTAATAAACTGAAGGCTAAGTTCGGTGAAACGCTGATCCCGTTCAGCTGGCCGCTGAGTGCAGAAATCGATGAAGAACTGAAAGAAGCGATCGCTATGACAGATGATCTGCTGATGGAAAAATACTTCAATGGAGACGACTTCAGCGATGAAGAAATCAAGAAAGGACTGGTAAAAGGCATTTCTGAGGGTGGTATCGTGCCGGTATGCTCTTCTGCATTTTCACTGGGACACGGTATCGAAGGTCTTCTGGATCTGCTGGTGACTTATGTACCGACACCGTTGCAGCACGGAGTATATAAAGGCTTTAACGACAACAATGAACAGGTAGAGAAAATGTGTGTCGTAGATGCAACTCCTTCTGCTTTTGTATTTAAGACTATTGTTGACCCGTTCGTAGGTAAGATCTCCATCATGAAGGTGGTAACAGGCAAGCTGACGTCCGGTATGGAAATTTTGAATGAGAGAACCGGCAAAACCGAAAAGCTGGGCAAGCTCTTCTTCCTGAGAGGAAAAGAACAGCAGGAGCTCAATTACGCAGAGGCCGGTGACATCGTGGCCGTTGCGAAACTGCAGCACACGGTATCTGGAGATACTCTTTGTGACAAGAACGATATCATCCGTTATCTGCCGCTGGATTATCCGTCTCCATCGTTATACGTGGCCATCGAAGCCGTTGACAAAAAGGATGAAGACAAGATTTTCTCCGGATTGACCAGATTGAGAGAAGAAGATCCATCCTTCGTTGTAGAAAGAAATGACGAAACGCATCAGACTCTTCTGGGTGGACAGGGTGAAATGCAGCTGAACATTGTAATGGCCAAGCTGAAAGACCGTTTTGGCGTAGAAGTCAAGACCGTTCCTCAGAAGATCGCATATAGAGAAACCATTAAGGGAACTTCAGATGTACAGGGAAAACATAAGAAGCAGTCCGGTGGTGCAGGGCAGTATGGAGACGTACATATCAGATTCTCTCCGTCGCAGGAAGAATTTGAATTCTCAGAAGAACTGTTCGGTGGATCGATTCCTAAGAACTACGTTCCGGCAGTTGAAAAGGGCTTGAAAGAGTCCATGGAAAAAGGACCGCTCGCAGGATGCAAGGTAGTTAATATCAAGGCTGTTCTCTATGATGGTTCTTATCACGATGTAGACTCCAACGAAATGGCATTCAAGATCGCTGCTTCCCTGGCGTTCAAAAAGGGCATCGCAGAAGCAAAGCCGTGCCTGCTTGAGCCGGTAATGAGGCTGGAGATCATCGTTCCAGATGACTATGTGGGCGATGTTATGGGCGACATGAACAAGAGAAGAGGAAAGATCCTTGGTATGGAACCTCTGGCAGAAGGCGGACAGAAGCTGATGGCGGAAGCTCCACAGGCAGAACTCTTTGACTATGCGATCGTGCTCCGCTCCATGACGCAGGCAAGAGGAAACTTCTCCATGCACTTTGAAAGATATGAAGAAGTTCCAGCTCAGATCGCGCAGAAGATTATTGCAGCGCATCAGGCAGAGCAGGAGAAATAGAGGCTCTGAAGTGAATATCGAAACCAGCAGGTTTTTATAGAGAAAGTTTGGTCCAGAGGGTGTCGCAGAAATGCGATACCCTCTGTTCCTATTTTAGTACGGTGGAACTACCATTTTGATGTTTTCATGAAGTTGACATTGACTTTAAAGGAGATATGTACTATTCTTAAGGGAACAAATGTTTGCAAAACAGCTGATGACTAGGAAGGATAAGAAGATGGCGAAGAAAGGGAAGACTATATTCGTCTGCCAGGAATGCGGATATGAGAGTACGAAGTGGATGGGACGATGTATTTGCGGTGCGTGGAACTCCATGGTGGAAGAAAAACAGATAGATTTGAATACAGACGACAAGAGAAGGCGAACTGGGACTGCTGCGTCCGTGAAAGGCACAACGGAAGGTGGCGGCAGAGCAGCAGGAAAACCTTCCCGCCTTTCACAGGTCACTTCTGGTGAAACCAGCCGGATCGATACCGGGATAGGTGAATTGAACCGAGTTTTAGGCGGGGGTCTGGTGCCGGGATCTCTGACTTTGATTTCCGGGGAACCTGGAATCGGGAAATCAACTATCATCATCCAGGCAGCAGCTCATATCGCAGCTTCAAAGGGTACGGTGCTGTATGTTTCCGGAGAGGAATCGGAAGAGCAGATCAAGATCAGAGCTGACCGGGTA
>JABLTL010162575.1_pt1 | contig 13499 bp, 13 predicted proteins | sample 7160151 | NCBI WGS metagenome assembly JABLTL01 (sample SAMN14651223, study PRJNA627086) | human gut metagenome | isolation source: feces | host: Homo sapiens
CATTGCACAGAAAATTTATAAAAAAATATAATAATAAATAAAAAAGGATATAAATATTATGAAAAATAACATAGAAGAAAAAATAAATTATTGTTTAAATTGTAAAGCCAAACCATGTTCATTAAAAGGATGTCCTTTAAACAATAATATACCAGGATTTATTCAATCGTTGAAGCAAGAAAACTATTTAGAAGCATATAAAACATTATTAGAAACAACAGTATTATCAGGTGTATGTGGTAGAATTTGCCCCCACACTAAACAATGTCAAGGCTCATGTGTAAGAGGAATAAAGGGAGAGCCTGTATCAATAGGAGTTTTAGAAGCTTATGTATTTGATAAGATACATGAAAAGAAATTTGATGTTACAGATTGTTATGAAAAAAAAGAAAAAAAAAATAAAAAAGTAGCTATTATAGGTGGAGGCCCATCAGGGTTAACATGTGCAGCCTTCTTAGCTAAAGAAGGAGTAGATGTAACAATCTATGAGAAATATAATTATTTAGGCGGATTATTAATATATGGAATACCAGAGTTTAGATTACCTAAAGATATAGTGAATATGACTGTAAAAGATATATTAAGCCTAGGGATAAAAGTGGAGTATAATAAAGAAATCACAAGCAAAGAAGAATTAGAAAAAATAAAAAATGATTATGATGCAATATTTTTAGGAATAGGTACGAATTGCTCGGCAAAAATGAATATAGAAGGAGAAACATTAGAAGGAGTATTTGGAGGAAATGAACTTTTAGAGTATAATTTGCATCCAGAATATACTGATAAAAAGGTTATTGTTGTAGGCGGTGGAAATGTTGCTATGGATTGTGCTAGAACAATTAACAAACTTGGGGCTGAAGATGTGACAGTTGTTTATAGGAGAGCAGAAGAACAAATGCCAGCAGAAAAAAAAGAAATTGATGATGCGAAAGAAGAAGGTGTCAAATTTATATTTCAAAATAATTTGGTTAAAATTATTGGAGAAAATAAAGTGCAGCAAGTTGAATTAATAAAAACAAAATTAATAGAAAAAAAGGGAGAAAGACCAGTACCTGTAAATATAGAAAATTCAAACTATAAGATGAATGTAGATTATATAGTTATGGCATTAGGGTCAGAACCGCAAAAATATGTAAAAAATTTAGGACTAGAATTGAATAAATGGGGAAATATTGATATTAATGATAAATATCAAACTTCAAATAATAAAATATATGCAGGAGGAGATGTTGCTGGAGTAAAAGGAACAGTGGCATATTCAGCTAAATCAGGTAGAGAAGCTGCAAAAAATATTTTAAAAGATTTAGGGATAAATAATTAGAAAAAATAAGATTCAATGTTATAAAAAAACATGAATCTTATTTTGCATTTATATATCATTTTTTTCAAAGTTAGAAGATTTACCTAAAATAAGTTTTTTAATATTTCTTAAAACAGCTAGAAATTTATTATTTTTTGCAGATTTTAAATGTATAGCAGTTTCTATACCACCATTTTCTAATATATTAGATTTATGTTCTAATCTAGACATTTTATCAACATAATAATCATCAAAAAAAGTATAACCTTCTGAAAATCCTAAATATGATTTAAAAGTATATAATTTTTTTCTATAATTTTCTAAATCTTCTAAATTAGAAATATTAAGAAAAGCTTTATCAAAATAACTAGAAATAATCAAGTTTTGAGTACGTAAAAATGTAAGTTTAATTTTTTGTTTAAGTTTATCAATTTTTGTGACCATATCATCAACTTTTTTATTTCTATCATCTATTAAAGAAATTTTATTATTTAATTTGATAATTTCTTCTTCGGCAAATAAAATTTCATCGATTGCATTTTGAATAGACATAAAAGCTTTTTGAGAAGTTAATTCGGAAAATTTTAATTTAAAAATATCACTACTGTATAAAGTACTTTTAAACAAAACATCTTCTCCAGTTATAAAAGCTAATTGGTTTGCTAAACAACATTCTAATGGATAGTATGAAGGACTTGTTGTTTCAAAACTAATCCCAAAATATTTAACATAATCTTTAGGAATACCAATTACTTTGGAAGACATTAATTGAACTGCAGCTTCATTTAAACCTAAACCATAAATCTTAAATTCAGTATAATCACAAAGCCCCATACGTAAAAGGTAATTTCTTTTATCTTTAATTTCCTGTAAATAGTGAATACATTCATGTATTGCGAATTCTTCCATATCATCATCTGAAATGTGTTCGTTAAAATAAATAGAGGAATTTTTATAATAATAATTAGCTTCAGCCATTCCTTCAGGCATTTTTGCTTTATACATATCTAATCTAGATAATTTAATAAATAAATCATTTTCATTTAAACCATAAGAAGGAAAAGTTTCACACAATTTTGTTGCAATATTTTTAGCAATAGAATTTATTTTTAAAGTGTCTAATTTTTCTATAACTTCAATTCCATCTTTTTTTAAATCAGATTTTATACTCATTCTAATCCTCCTTATAATAATCACTAATTATATTATACAATATAAAAAAACAATTAATATGACAAAAAGGTTAAATATTAATTACAATTTTATGACAAAAAAATATAAATAATATCAATCTTTCACTTTGAGTTCACACAATGGACAAATTTCGCCTTTATAATATATAACATAATCAGTAAGACAATACTGATTTAAATAAAAAAACATCCCCTTTTATTTTCAAAAAAAGACATAGTGCATTTTATTAATTTTAAAATGTGCTATGTTTTTTTCAAAGTAAAAATAAAACGCAAATACTAATACGTTTTAAAACAATATTAATATTTGCATTTATATAATAACTAAATCCATTTCACTAGTTGAATTTTTATTTCCATAAGCATAGACAATATATAATTTTCCATCTTTTATAAAAAATTCTTTAGATTGATTTATTGTATACATTTCATCCTCTGGATTTCTTTGGAATATATTATATCCAAGTGCTTTTAAATCTTCTACTTTTTTCTGTTCATCTTGAATTCTACTTTTAATTTTTCCTTCTACGTCTGTTGAGTCTAAATTTTTAATTGCTAAAACATCTTCTAAAGTTAATTGTTTATTATTTGCTATATCATAATTATAAGTGTGTACAATTACACGTTGAGCATTATTTAATTGTTTATATTTTGAACGGACAATTACTGATAAAATATTATTTTCTATAGTAGCATCATATTCCACTGTATAAGCTATATTTTTACCTGTAGAAGATAAGACAGTTTCTGCTCTATTTTCAAATGATTTTTTTATAGATGCATTAATTTTATCTACAGAGTTGTTGTCTATATTTATGTAAGGAATATTTAAATTAACATCATAATCATTGTTTTTGGATTCGTTTTTTGTGTAATATGTATAAACTAGTTCTTTTGAAGAATCAGCTTTTTGTATAGTATTTTCCGAATCAGAATTTTCCAATTTATTCTGAAAGATAGTATCAAAATTTGAAACTAAATTTTGATATTCTATTTCTTCTTGAGTAGTAGTTGATTTTCCCATAGTTACAAGTCTATCTAGTTCGTCACTTCCTAAATATATAGACAAAACAATTACTACCAATGCAATCATACATGTCATTACAGCTATTGTATAAATAATAATGGCTTTTATACTTGTTTTTGCTTTCTTAGGTAAAGTTACATTCATATTTTCAACCTCTTGTTTTTTATTCTCAAATTATTATAACATTTTGTCAGGAAATTTTCAACAATATTCATTGACTATTTCTAGTTTTTGAGTTATCATATATACTATATTTTTGTAGAAATGAGGAAATTAAAGTATGTTATGTTCAGAATGTAATAAAAACCCAGCTATACTTTTTTATAAAAAAATCGAAAATGGCAAAGAATCACTTGAGGGATATTGCTACAGTTGTGCTAAAAAAAAGGGAATAGATCCTAATGAAGTTTTATATAAGCAACAACAAATTTTGTCAAAAGATAATGTAAATCTTGGAGATATGACAAAACAATTTGAGACAATATTTAAGGATTTAGCTGAAAATATTAATTTAGAAGATATTGAGAATATAGATGGAGCAATAACATTTGACAATGGAACTGATGCTGATGGTAATCCTAAAATGTCAGGAGCTGCAATTCCATTAGGCTCTTTATTTTCTAATATATTCAATGGTCAAAATAATGAAAATAATAATGAAAAAGAACAAAATAATGGCAAAAAGAAAGTGAAAATTGAAAAAAAGAAAAATACAAAACAAAATAAAAAGAAAAAATTCTTAGATACTTATGGTACAAATTTAACTGCAAAAGCTAAAAATAACCAATTAGATATTGTCATAGGAAGAGATAATGAAATAAAAAGAATCATTCAAATATTAAATAGACGTTCAAAAAATAATCCTTGTTTAATTGGAGAGCCTGGAGTAGGAAAAACAGCAATTGCACAAGGATTGGCAATAAGAATAGCAAACCAAAATGTTCCAGCAAAATTATTAGATAAAGAAGTATATCTTTTAGACATGACTGCTGTTATTGCTGGTACGCAATTTAGAGGACAATTTGAATCTAGAATGAAAGGAATAATTGATGAATGTAAAGAATTCGGAAATATAATTCTAGTCATTGATGAGATTCATAATATAATTGGTGCTGGAGATGGAGAACATTCTATGAATGCTGCTAATATTTTAAAACCAGCACTTTCTAATGGTGAAATTCAACTAATAGGTACAACAACATTGAAAGAATATAGAAAATATATAGAAAAAGATTCTGCATTAGAAAGAAGGTTCCAACAAGTTTTAGTAGAAGAACCTACTATTGATGATTCAATAGGAATACTTGAAGGAATTAAAAAATATTATGAAGAGTATCATAAAGTAAAAATATCTACAGATGTTATAAAACAAGCAGTTATAATGTCAGAAAAATATATCCATGATAGATTTTTACCAGATAAAGCAATAGATATTCTTGATGAAGCATGTTCAAGAATTAATCTAGAAAATAAAGATTTATTTAAATTAGAAGTATTAAAACAAGAATTAGCAAAATTGCAAGCACAAAAAGAGGAAGTGGTAGAAGCTGACTCTACAGAAGATTATCAAAAAGTAGCAGATTTAAAAACGAAAGAATGTCAATTGATAGAAGAAATAGATAATCTAAATAAAAAAATGAAACCAAAACAAATAACAGTTCAAGATATAGCTAATGTAATAGAAAGCTGGACCAAAATACCAGTTCAAAAAATAACAGAGGCAGAAACACAAAAATTGTTAAATCTTGAAAATAATCTACATAAAAGAATAATAGGCCAAGATGAAGCTGTAAATGCAGTTTCTAGAGCTATTCGTAGAAATAGAGCAGGGTTAAAGACTACTAAAAGACCACCTTCTTTTATATTTGTAGGTCCTACAGGTGTGGGAAAAACAGAATTAGCCAAAAGTTTAGCTTATGAAATGTTTGGTTCTGAAGATTCTATAATAAGGGTTGATATGTCAGAATATATGGAAAGTCATTCTACAGCAAAATTAATTGGAGCTCCTCCAGGATATGTAGGTTATGATGATGCAGGGCAATTAACTGATAAAGTAAAAAGAAAACCATATTCTATAATTTTATTAGATGAAATTGAAAAAGCACATCCAGATGTATTTAATATTTTATTACAAGTACTAGATGATGGAAAACTTACAGATAGTCAAGGAAATACAGTTAGTTTTTCAAATACAATTATAATTATGACATCAAATGTAGGCTCAAACTTAAATACAAATTCTATTGGATTTGGAAACACTACAATAAATAAAAATAAAGTGTTAGACAGTTTAAAAGAAACATTCAGACCAGAATTCTTAAATAGAATAGATGAAATTGTTACATTTGATTCTTTAACTAATGAACAATTATTAAAAATTGTTGATTTAATGTTACAAGATACAGTTAAAGCTTTAGCGGATAAAGATATTTCTATGGAAGTAACTAATGAAGCTAAAAATTATATATTAGAAAAAGGAACTGATATAAAATTTGGTGCTCGTCCTTTAAGAAGAGCTATTCAAAGGTATATTGAAGACGAATTGTCAGAAATGATTTTAAAACAACAGTTATTAGATGGACAACATGTAAAAATAGATTTTATAAATAATAATTTAAAATTTGAAGTTAAATAATATTAGGAGATTTATATGTTAAAACATGTACCAAATGCATTAACAATATTAAGATTTTTACTTATACCATTTATAGTAATATATATTTTTACAGGTAATTATATATTAGCATTTGTATTATTTACAATATCTGGTATAACTGATATTGCTGATGGATTTATAGCAAGAAAATTTAATTTAATATCTAATTTTGGAAAATTAATGGATCCACTAGCAGATAAACTTACACAAATTTGTACAATAGGATCATTAACATTGATTCATATTATTCCAATTTGGATATTAGTCATAGTATTATTAAAAGAAGTAATAATGATAGCAGGAGCTTCATTTCTTTATGGAAAAGATGTTGTTGTATATAGTAAATGGTATGGTAAATTAGCAACGGTTTTATTTTATGTAGCAATTGTTTCATCATTGTTAATAAACCAATTTAAACTTAATTCTTTATGGCAAAATTTAGATTTATGGTTATTTTACTTAGCATTATTTGCAACAATATTTTCTTTAGTAATGTATGTAAAAGATTTATATAAAAAAGGATTTATAGATAAGCAAGACTTAAAAAAAGAAGTTACTGTGGATAAAAGGGAAAAGAAAAAAAAGGAGAATTAAAAATAAAAAACTCGAGGTTTTACTTCGAGTTTTTTATTTTGAGGTTTAGTTATGGTTGTTCGCCTAATGTGATTGTTAAATCTTTCTCTTTGCCATCTCTATTTACTGTAATAGTCATTTCATCACCAATATTATGACTGTTTTTAATTTCATTTAATTTATCCATTGTTTTAGCTTCTTGACCATCTGCTTTAATAATTACATCACCGATTTTTATACCAGCTTTTTCTGCAGCAGAGAAATCATCAATAGCTTTTACATAAATACCTTCAACCAAATTATTTTTCTTTGCAGTTTCTGAATTTAAATCCATACCTGTAACACCAATGTAAGGTCTTTTAACTTTACTATATTGAATTAATTGAGAAGTTATATTTGTAGTAGAATTTATAGGAATTGCAAAGCCCATTCCTTCTACATTGTCACCAGTTAATTTTAATGTATTAACACCGATTACTTTACCTTCACTATTAACTAAAGCACCACCACTATTTCCAGCATTTATAGCAGCATCTGTTTGAATTAATGTATAAGTTTTATTATCAGTATCTGTTACTTTTCTATTAAGAGCACTGATAACACCACAAGTAATTGAACTTTGTAATCCAAGAGGACTACCAACAGCCATAGCAAATTCTCCAACTTTTATGGAATCAGAATCAGCAAATTCTGCTTTTGTTAATCCAGATTTATCAATTTTTATAACTGCTAAGTCTGTTTGCTCGTCTGTACCAACGATTTTAGCTTCATATTCTGTTTCATCATCAAATAAAGTTACAGTAATTTTTGTCGCTTCTGATACTTGATAATATGATTCTGATTCACTTGAAGATACAACATGGTTATTTGTTAAGATATAACCGTCATCACTTATTATAATACCAGAACCTGTTGCAGTAGCAGTAGATGTAGATTTACCATTTCCAAACATAGAAAACATAGATGTAACATTATATTCTATTTTGATACCTACAATTGAAGGTAAAATTTTATTTGCTGCATATACAGAAGTATCAGAATAATTAGATAAAGATACTTGACTTACTGTACCTGAGCTGCTAGAACTTCCAGATTGATTATTAGTTGATGAACTAGATGATGTTGTTCCCATTAATTGTTTTTTGATTGAAGGTACACCAAAACATGTACCAATTACAACAGCACAACCTACTACTCCACTAATAAAAGGTACTAGAACTGTTTTTCCAAATCCAGAACTATTTTTATGTTGTTTTTTCTTAGCTTCATATACTGTTCCATAAGAACCAGCATTAGGTACTGCTTTAAAATTTGAATTCTTTGATTGATTTTGATTATTATTATTTTCTTCCATTTATAATCCCTCCTATAGATATATTAACTTATCATATACATATAATACAAGTGTTTTGTGAATTTTGTGTGAAAAAAATAAGTTTTCTTATTGAAAAAAAATATATATAAATATATAATTAAAAAGAATATAAAAAATGGAGAGAAATATAATGAATAAAAAAGAAAATGGAATAACTTTAATTACATTAGTAGTAACAATTGTAGTAATGCTAATATTAGCAGGAATTACAGTAAAATCAGGTAAAAGCGCAATAAAAAATGCAAATTTGGAAGAAATGAAAACTAATATGTTGTTAATACAAACCAAAGCTAAAGAATATGTGGAAAATGCTAATTTTGACTTAGGAGTTAAACCGGACGAAGCAACAGACGAAATGAAAGCTAAAGCTAAAAGTGAATTGACAGGAGAGGACAAAGGAGAACAAATTAGTTCAAATGATAGTATAGTTAGCCAACTTACAATTATGGGAATAAATCCAGATGATATTACTAATGGAAATGTATATAAATTAACAACTGAAAATTTAAATAATATGGGAATAAAAAAAGTGGAATCAAACGAAGAAAATGGATGGTATGTTATAGTATATAATATTTCAGAAGTATCTGCAGAAATATATAATACCAAAGGATTTGATAATAGATATTCACTAACAGATATAGAACAAATAGAATTACAAGATTAAAAGGATTGGAAATAAAATGAAAGAAAAAGAATTAGAAAGATTAACAAATTTAAAACAAAGAGAGCAAGAGTTATATAATAAAGGATTTAAGTATATATGTGGGATAGATGAAGCAGGAAGAGGACCACTAGCAGGACCAGTCGTAGTAGCTGGAGTAATTATGCCACAAGATTCAATGATAGAAGGAGTAAATGACTCTAAAAAGGTTTCAGAGAAGAAGAGAGAAAAATTATATGACTTAATAATAAATGAAGCAATAAGTTACTCAGTAGCAATAATAGGTCAAGATATAATAGATGAAATAAATATACTTAATGCAACTAAACAAGGTGTAACACAAGTAGTTGAAGAATTAGATGTAAAACCAAATTTAATTTTAGTTGATGCATTAACACATATAGATACAAAAGGAATACAATATGATTCAATAATAAAAGGTGATGCAAAATGCTACAATATTGCTGCTGCATCAATAATTGCAAAAGTTACTAGGGATAGAATTATGCGAGAATGGGATAAAGTATACCCACAATATGGATTTGTGAATCATAAAGGGTATGGCACAGCTAAACATATAGCAGCATTAAAAGAATATGGGCCATGTCCAATACATAGAAGTACATTTATTAAACATTTTGTATAGGAGGTTTTATGGATATCTTAGAGATAATAGAAAAAAAGAGAGATAAAAAAGAACTGACGAAACAAGAAATAGAATATTTTGTAGAAGGATATACAAAAGGAACAGTAGCAGACTATCAGGCCGCTGCATTAGTAATGGCAATATATATAAACGGGATGACAAAAAAAGAAACAGTTAATTTAACAATAGCTATGGCAAATTCAGGAGAAAAATTAGATTTATCATCTTTAAATGAAATAATTGTTGATAAGCATTCAACAGGAGGGGTAGGAGACAAAGTATCTTTAACACTATTACCATTAGTGGCATCAATAGGAGTGCCTGTAGCAAAGATGTCTGGTAGAGGATTAGGATTTACAGGTGGGACAGCAGATAAATTAGAGTCAATTCCTGGATATAAAACAAATATAGAAGTAGAACAATTTATAAAAAATGTACAAGATATAGGTATAAGCATGATTACACAAAATCTAAATTTGGCGCCAGCAGATAAAAAAATATATAGCCTTAGAGATACAATTTCTTGTGTAGAAAGTATACCACTAATAGCATCAAGTATTATGAGCAAAAAAATTGCAAGTGGTGCACAAAAAATAGTATTAGATGTAACAGTTGGATTAGGAGCATTTATGAATGAAAAATCTAAAGCTAAAGAATTAGCAGAAGAAATGATAGAAATAGGCAATTTAGCAGATAAAGAAACAGTTTGTATATTAACAAATATGGATGAACCACTAGGGTATGCTGTTGGTAATTCATTAGAAGTAATAGAAGCAATTAAATTTTTACAAGGAGATATGCCAAAAGACTTGCAAGAAGTAGTTTTTGAGTTAGGAGCATATATGATTAAACTTGCAGGTAAAGGAGAAAATATTCAAGAAAATAAAGAGAAAATGTTAAGCAATATAAAAAATGGGAAAGGTTATGAGAAGTTTCTTGAATTAGTACAAAAACAAGGTGGAGATGTTACGTATATAAAAGATATCAATAAAATAAAAAAAGCAAAATATATTGAGAACATATATAGTACAAAAAGTGGATATATAAAGGAAATAAATGCTAAAGAAGTAGGAAAAATTGTATGTGAATTAGGAGCAGGAAGAATAAAAAAAGAAGACAATATAGATTATTCAGTAGGTATTGTATTAAATAAAAAAGTTTCAGATTATATAAAAGAAAATGAAAAAATAGCTACAATACATGCAAACTCAAAAGAAAAACTAGAAAATGCTAAAAAACAATTGATAGAAATAATAAAAATAACAGACGAAAAAGTAGAAAGACCAAAAATGATTTTGTAAAACAATTGAAATGTTATGTTAAATATGTTATAATTTTTTTGTGAGAAAAAAAGATATATAAAATAAAGAAAGGGTGAAAATCATGAAAAAAGAAAATAAAACAAAAAAGAATTATGATAAAGGACAAATATTTGTGAAAGTAATGGCAGCAATTCTAGCATTTTTAATGCTATTAGCAACAGCATCATCACTTATATATTCAATAATTTTCTAAAAAGGAAAGAGAAATAAATATGATAATAGATTTTGGAATGAACTGGGAAAATTTTTATACTAATAGTATTGTAGGATATATTAAATCTTTACAACAAACCCCATTACAACTAATAACATTAATAATAGATTTATCGATTGTAATATTCCTAATATATTCATTTTTAAAAATAGTAAAAGGCTCTAGAGCGTGGCAATTAATAAAAGGAATTGCACTTTTAATAGTAATTACATGGCTTAGTGGATTATTCAATTTACATATACTTAATTGGATATTAACAGGAATAATGAATTTAGGAGTAATTGCAATAATAGTTATATTTCAACCAGAATTAAGAAGAGGGCTAGAACAATTAGGAACAAATAAATTTACGAAATTTTTTGGAATAGACCAAGACTTAGCAACCAAAACCAAAGAAGATATATATAAAATAGTAATTGCAACAGAGGAATTATCTAAGAACAAAACAGGGGCACTAATTGTAATAGAAAGAGATATAAAAATCCAAGATATTATAGATAGTGGAATACCAATGAATGCAGAAGTATCGCCACAGTTATTAGTAAATATATTTGAACCTAAAACACCATTACATGATGGAGCAGTAATAATATCAGGAAACAAAATAGCATCAGCTGCTTCAGTATTACCTCTTGCAGATGATAATGATATAGCAAAAGAGCTAGGCACAAGACATAGAGCAGCAATAGGAATTTCAAAAGAATCTGATAGTATAGTTGTAATTGTATCAGAAGAAACAGGGAAAGTTTCCATTGCAAAAGATGGTACATTAATTGCAGATGTTAATGAAGAAGCATTAAAAAAAATATTGATTAGTAATGTAGTAACAAAAAGATTTGCTACAGAAAAAAGTATAAAGCAAAATAGAATAGCAAAAATAAAACAGAGATTAAAAAAAGATAAACTAAAAAAAGAGTTAGATAAAAAATAAATGTTGTAAATCTAATAAAAGTCGCAAGAAGCGGCTTTTATTAGATTGAAGGAGAGAAAATGAGAAATATAAAATTAACAATAGAATATGATGGAAAAGACTTTAACGGGTGGCAAAAACAACCTAATAAATTAAATATTCAGGGAGAGATTGAAAAAGCAATAGAGAGAATAACAGGTGAACAAGTACAACTAAATGCTTCAGGAAGAACAGATGCAGGAGTGCATGCACTAGGGCAGGTAGCAAATTTTAAGACAACATCAACAATTCCTATAGATAAAATTCCAATTGCACTTAATACAAATTTAAAAAAATCTATTAGAATAAAAGAAGCAGAAGAAGTAGATGAAAGATTTCATAGTAGGTTAAGTTGCAAAAAGAAAACTTATAGATATGTAATAAATAATTCAAAATATGGGACAGCAATATATAGAAATATGGAAACACATATACCGATAAAATTAAATATTGAAAATATGAAAAAAGCTGTAAAATATTTTGAAGGAAAACACGATTTTAAAGCATTTAAAGCAAGTGGAACAAGTAGTAAAAGTAGTGTTAGAACGATTTATAAGGCAGAAATAAAAAATATGGAAAATGATAGAATATATATAGAGTTAACAGGAAATGGCTTTTTATATAATATGGTTAGAATAATTGCAGGAACATTAGTAGATGTAGGATTAGGAAAAATCAAACCAGAGCAAATAAATGAAATCATCAAATCAGAAAAAAGAGAAAACGCAGGAAAAACATTGCCACCACAAGGATTATTCTTAGTTAGTGTATGTTATGATATGTAGAAAATTAACAAATATTATAGAATAAGCATAAAATATAGTAAAATCTATATAGATAGGAGTAATATTTATGAATAGTTTACTTATATTTTTTGCAATACCATTAGCTGTAGTTATATTCTCAATAGCATTACAAAAAATCTTTAGATGTCCTGTATTAGTAGCAGGAATAATACTTGCAGTAGGTATAATTGTGACATTTGTAATATCAGACTTAAACTTTTTAGTTGCAACATTAATATATACAATTATTAGCTATATTACGGCAGTTATAACATGTTTATTCATGAGATATTTTAATAAATGTAATAATGATGGCAATACATGTAGCAGGCAAAATAATAATAGAATAATAAGAAACAATAATGCAGAATTATTAACAATAGATAGTAATTTTCCAAATGGAAATACAGAAAATTTATTAACGATTACAAGTAATAGCAATATAAATAACAGTTGTAATTGTAATAATAATGAAAATCCAAATGTTATAAATGGAGTAATAAGAATAGAAAATAATGACAATAATAGCTGCAATTGCAACTGTAACAACAATTCAAATGAGGTTGCAGCAAGGATAAATGTTGTACCTAATAATGCTAATAATGGTAGAACTGGTTGTATTTGTGGTAGATATAGAAGAAGATAGAGCGATTAATTTCGCTCATTTTTGTTATAAGATAATCATTGATGATAATTAATATCAAGAAGACTTAGAAATATAAGATTGAAATGAAATGTCGAATGTGCATGAAAAAATTTTAGAAATTCTATGTAATTTTAGGGAAAGAGTTCACG
>JABLTL010015352.1_pt1 | contig 13494 bp, 9 predicted proteins | sample 7160151 | NCBI WGS metagenome assembly JABLTL01 (sample SAMN14651223, study PRJNA627086) | human gut metagenome | isolation source: feces | host: Homo sapiens
AACAAAATTACGATGCTGTTTCAAAAGCAGTGAATGCACAGCCATCTTTAATGCAGTACATTGGAAGTCAAAATGGATTGACACCAAGTGCTGGCGTATTCTATGGTCCAAGTGGGAAGGAAACCTACTATAACCTAGATATGAGTGGAGTTATTTCTATCATGCGAGGAATGGGAAATGATGATGAGTACTGGGTACGTATGGATGGTGCAAAAATGCTGGGGGATTATATTATAGTTGCAGCCGATTTAAATAAGCATCCTAGAGGATCAATTGTAGAGACTTCATTAGGACAAGGAATCGTCTGTGATACAGGTAGTTTTACATATACATCAGATACTCAATTAGATATTGCGACAAGCTGGTAATATATATGAGTGAGAAGTAGAAGGTTAAGGGCTTCTACTTTTTTTGTGCTTATTTTATGTAAGGGTTATCAAATGGTATATATTTGGTAGCTATATATCAGCCAAAAGCCTTAAAAAGAGTGTATAAAAAGTTATTATAGGTAATAAACATATGGAGGACATGAACATGAATGAAAATGAATTAAAGGCTGCGATTGAGGCAAAGGCAAAGGAATTAGAAGAACTAAAAGAAATGATGGCTTCTTTAGTGAATGAGCAACAAAAAAAGCGTGACGAATTGAAGAAGAAGGCTGAATTGATCAATGAGTTGAAGCAGAACTATGAAAAATTAAAGACGGAATATGTTACTGAAAAGACGGCTTATATAAAAAAGGATAAAGAATATAATGAGCTTAAAGAACAGTTAGAAACAGCTGAAAAGGAAAGATATGATCAAAAGGTTGTTTTGATGGATGTGAAGACAAAAGTAGAAAAGGCTTTAGAAGATTATAAAAAGGAATATGAAGAATATCAGGAAATTAAACAAAGCTTAAATGCAAATCAGAACAATTAATAATTCGAATGGAATTAGGGTTACGACAATAGTCTGTATGTATATGGGAGATTTTTGATATGGCAAAAATGGATAAGTATGAAGAAATGTTTGAAGGCTTGGATCTGAGCGATGAATTTAAACGATCATTTTTGATGGCAAAGGGCATTGATGTCTCTGAACCAGAAGAAGTAGTAGCTGCACAAGAATCAAGTGCAAGTTTGGTTAATACGCCAGTACAAGAAAAACAACAGGAAAGTGTAGATGAAACCAAAACAACACCACCAATACCAACAAAGGTGCAACCACAAACAAGCGAATCTAAAGTATTTTATAAGGATGTGACTGAAAAAATTGAGACATCTTTAGCGGATGAGTATGAGAATATAGTAAAAGAAAAGAATCATTTATTGAGTACTTATGATCCGGATCTTTCGATTTCTTTAAAGGAAGATGTAAATCAATTCTTTAATCCGACAATGGACGAGCCACAAAAAAAGAGTATTGAGAATAAGCCAATAAAAATCGAAGCTCAAAGTATGCATAAAGAAATGCTTGGTGTAGAAAATAATAAAGCTATTGAAAATGTTGTTGAAGAAAGCACTGAGATTAAACCTGTGGAAATTGAAGCAGAAGATAATAAAGTAGTTGAGAATGTTGTTGAAGAAAACATTGAGACAAAGGATGAGAGGGTTAAAGTTTTGAAAGAGTTTGAACAAGAAAAAATAGAGGATCAAGATTTATTGTTAGATGATGATCTGTTAGATTTAGATGTTGACTTTGCGTTTGATTTAGATGCTGAATTAGATGAAATTGACAAGTTGGAAAAAATGCTTCCAAAAAAAGATAATTTGGGTGTTAAAGAAAAGGTGGTAATTGAGAAGCCTGATTTTTCAAATCGTGTAGAGAATGAGGATTTAAAGGTTTATGATAACTTTTATTATTTAAAAGATTTGAATCCTTCTTTATACACAAAAATCAAACAAACTGAAAGTACATTGATTCATGATCATGTTAAGACTGTTCAAGAATTTAATGGTGTGATTGAAACATTCTGTAAGGATGTTATTAATGCAGATCTAAATACAATTTGTCGTAAAAAGGTGTTAGGAACTTCATTTAACTATGAACGTGTGATTTCAATGAATGATGCGAATATTGTTTCGTTAAATGATATTGAAACATTAAATCATCAATTAAAAAACAATGTATCTTTAGATAGTAAATATACAACATTAGTAAATGATAAGAATGTCATTTCTGGTAATGTATTACGTAATGGATTGAAATCATTAGATGTGGTGTTGCGTGCTTTTTACAAGGTAAATGATAAAAAGAAATGGTTAAAGGATTCTACAAAGATCGATGCGTATGATATTTATAAAGTCACAACAACTGCACCTGGTTGTAAAAAAGAATATTATGGTATCGATTCGAGTGTAACTCCAAATGCGTATGCCGTAATTAAAGAGTATGATGTACAAAATATGGATATGAATTTTATGAAGAGAAACATGTCTGTATTAGAGCGTATTCATTCGAATACGATGGATCCAATTGAAGGGATTGCAGATATTAAACAATTGAATGAAGTGAATACAGAAGATGAGTCTTACTATGTTTCTTATGTTTTCCACAAACAGCCAATGGAACTAAGTCAAGAAAATTTAAATCGTGCGGATACACCGTTTGAACGCGTTCAAATGTGTAAAAGACTATCAAATGCCATTTCACAATTACACAATTTAGAAGAACCAATCTATCATCGATTAATTAATGCGAAATCAGTTGTTCTATGTGACTTCTCAGATAAGAAATTTGGAATTGTACCATACTTAATTAATTTTGATTTTTCTAAATTCAAAGCTGCAGACGCAAAGATGACAGTTTTAGAACAATTTAAAAATGAAGTAGATTCATTAAAACAAGAAGATATGGAATATATTTGTGAATACGATATGACAGATACTTCTTATGAAAAGATGGATATTTATGCGTTGGGTATTCTATTTATTCGTATCTTGAGTGGAGATCTTCAAAGTCCAAGATTAGATTTGGCTGATAAATTAAATCTAATTGAAGAAAACTACAATTCAAAGATTGCTGATTTATTAGAAATGATGTTAAGCGAAACCGCGATTGATAGACCAACGGCAAAACAAGTATATGCCGTATTCATGGAAGCTTATTCAAGCGTTTCTTCAGAAAAAAATGATGCGATCATTGTTACGCCAAAGGAATTAAAGGAAAATGATGATGTTCTAAATGGGGATGTGGATTTAGATTTTAATTATGAAGAAGCCATGCAAGATCTTTCGGATAATGAAAACACAAAGGAATCGTATATTATTCCAATGGATGTAGAACGAGAAGAAGATGATGAAATCGTAGAAGAGGAAGAGGTTGTTTCCAAGAAGGAAAAGCTAGACTTCTCTTATCATGAACCAAATACTCCAATTGAAATTAAGGATAACTTTGCGTATTTAAAAGATCATGATTTGACATTGTATAAAAAGATTAAAGATGTAGAGTCAAATTGTATTAATGATCATTCTGGAACCGCAAAAAAATTACGTGATGTATTAGATTATTTCTTAAATCATTTAATAAAAGAATCGAATAAAGAACAACAATGTCTTGCGTTTAATAGAGAGAATGCGAATGGAAAAGACAAAGAGGCGAAGAACATTGAATCGGTAAATATTTTCATTAAAGTGAATTTTATTGATGAATATAATTTGTTGGTGAATAAGAAAAATAAGGGCTATAGAAGCACGAAAGAAAGACAAACTATAATCAATGACTTACATGCACTTAGAATGATGGCTAATTTAGCTTCGCATCAAGAGGATATTGTACAAAGTAGATGGAAGAAATTCAGAACTTCTAAAACGATAAATGGTGAAGAGAAATTTGTGATTAATGGAGCTGTATTAAAAGGATGTTTTGGCAAGTTGAATACAGTACTTCGCTTCTATTATGGAGAGAAATCTACAAATTATAATTCTCATGCGATGAAGCTAGGTGACTATGATATTTATGCCTATGCAGCTACAAAAGATAGCGGTGGAACTCGTTATTTAGAAGAATTCCATGGTATTAAGCAGGGGAAAAAGAATGAATATGCCATCATTCGAAAATATGATAAAGAAAAGATGGACAAAAACTTTATTCAAAGAAATATCTCTACATTAGAATTGATCAACGATAACATGAGTAATTCTATTAAAGGGGTTTCCAAAGTAAAGGATTTGAATAAGATAGATTCAGAGGATGATGAGTTCTATTACATTGCGTATACTTTCTCTAAAGAGCCAATGGCTTTAAATCAACAGATGTTAGATAAAATCAAATCATCTGCTGAAAAGGTAAATATTTGTACAACTTTATCGGAGGCTATTTCAAAACTTCATGACTTAGAGGAACCAATCTATCATCGTATGATCAATCCGGGTTCAATCATAGTTTGCGATTATGGTTTAAAAGAAGGGTATGTTCCATATTTGATTGGATTTGATTTCTCTAAATTTGATAAACAATCAGAATATGCAACGGTGATTGATGTATACAATAAAGAAGTTGAAAGACAAAATGAAAATAATGAAGATAACTTCAAATATATTTGTCCAAATGATTTACATGTGAATAGTAATTCGAATTTTGGACAAAGAGATATCTACGCATTGGGTATGTTGTTCATTCGTATCTTGACTGGTAATTTGAATCCGGAAAAGAATGAAATTAAATTATTGGATGAGATTGAAGAACAATATTCAGCTAAGCTTGCGGATTTATTAGAAAGAATGATTTCAGAAGCCGCGATGGAAAGACCAGATGCGAACACTGTATATAGTGTATTTAAAGAAGCTTTAGAGGAGTATAAGTAATGGATTTAGTATTTGATGATACACATGAATATTTCTTGATGGACGATTATACAATCAATACAGGAAATAGTGTGATTTATAGGGCAAATGATAAGAAGTTAAATCGGGATGTTGCCATCAAAAAGATATCTGTTACGAATGAACTAGCTTTAAAGCAGGCGAAACATGAGATTCAAGTGCTTTCTAAATTTTCGAATGGAGAAGTGCCATATATTTATGATTATCATGTACAAGATGAAAACTTATACATTATTATGCAGTGGATCCAGGGGGATAGTTTAGAAAAGAAGTTAAAGAGAAAACAAGTTAGTCTAAAGGAAATAACAGGGTGGATGATGGAGCTTTGTGATACATTAGATGAACTTGCGAAGCATCATATTTATCATAAGGATATTAAACCATCAAATCTTATGATTTTTAATGGAAGATTGGTTTTGATTGACTTTAATATTTCCATGTCTTTGACAAATAAGACAGAAGGAACATTTGGATATAAAGCACCAGAAATGGGTCAACGATCAAAAGAAACACGTCGTGATAAGGTTGATATGTTTGCGATAGGTGTCATTTTATATGAGTTTTATAAAGGCTCACTTCCACAAATGGGAGATGAATATTCAAGTCCTTCTTTACGTAGTACAGAAAAGGCTTGGAAGAATTTTGTAGAGCCTATTGAAAAATATCCGGAAATGGATAAAAAAATGAATGAGATTATTACGCGTTGTATGAAATATGATCCTGCAGAGCGTTATGAGAGTTATAGTAAATTAAGGAATGATTTAAAGTTAGTGAATAAGAGGGGGAATAATCATGGAAGAAAAAGAAGCGTTTGATGCATATTTAAAAAACAATTTTGATATGAATCCAATTGATATTCTTCCGCAAGAATTAGAAGTGGAAGAACTAGAGTTTCCAAAGATGGAGGATTAAAAGATGAAGGATTATTTATCATTTAATCTTGAAGAGACTGAATTTAATGAAGGCTTATTTTTAGTTATGACAAATACATCCATCAATAATATTGAGGATTATTTAGATACTGTTGATTCAACGACGACAACTGCCGATATGTATATGCGAGAGTTGAGTAAGCATTCGATCTTTACATTTGTGCCGGATAATCGTGATCATACGCGATTTGCGTTATATACATTCTTAGGTGTTTTTAACTGCGTTGCGAACGATGAGGGCAATCGATTTCTTGTTCGAACATTTCGAAGGGGGAGCCTAGAAGATCAAAATAGAGCCTTAAAGTATGGTATCAATATGTCCTTTACGGATGGTTGTCACATTGTATTTAATGATACAAAAAGAGATAACTATTTTATTCTTCATGATGGGCAGGAACATGAAAAAAACAATAGCTGTATGGATTGCAGAACAATTGATCAAATTCTTGGTATTTTGGCTGCATCCAGTGATGATATGTCCGAAGGAGAAGATACAGAACAGGAAATTGTCAATGAAAAGCCTTTAGAAGAATACTTGGATACGGCAGAGGCGTATGCGACTTTATCCAATGATTTAGAAATCGCAAAGGCCAATGAGCTGGGTGATTTCTATTATCGTAATTTAGAAGCTGCAGATCATGATCGTGTGGATCGTATTGCCTATGTATTTACATTTGATGATGACAAGGATGGTTTATTGACAACAGGTGTCTCTTTATCGATTAAGGATAAGCGAGATAAAAAACATGTTGCCGAAGTTATTGATGTTGAGACGATTGAAGATCATGTAAAGGCTAATTTATTATTTACAGATCAAATCAATTTAAGTGATTTTGCGATTACAGGCTCAGCCAGTATTTCCACATCCACTGTAAATAAAGATGTGCAAATTGAAGCTATCAACAATATTCGTAAGCATCGTTCAGCCGCTACTTATTTTAATGAAGTACTAGGGAAAAGCTCTACAAAGGGCTTTGATCATAATGACTTCACAGAATTAGAGAAGCAATTGAATAAGAAAAAATATCCACCGAATCCTTCTCAGGTAGATGCGATTGAGCGTGGTATCAATTCAAAAGATGTCTTTTTAGTTATGGGACCTCCGGGTACAGGTAAGACGACGGTTATTTTGGAGTGGGTCAAGTATTTTATCAATGAAAAAGGCATGCGTGTATTAGTATCTTCTCAAAACAACAAGGCTGTAGATAATGTTTTATCTCGTATTGGAGAAGAGAAGGATATTGATGTTTTGCGTATTGGTTCAGAATCGAAAATTCAAAGTGATGTGCAGAGCTTTATGTATGAAAATAAAATTCGTACGACAAGAGAATTCATCACGAATAAGACGACAAACAATATTGAGAATATTGATCGTGGACTTCAAAACTGGTCACAGTTTATGCAGTATCTTTTGATTTATATAGAAGATGAAAAGCTTGTGATGCACTCATTTACCGATTTAAATGAACAAATCAAAAATAAATTAACGGCAGACTACACTAATCTAGTTCTTTTAAAAAGAAAAAATGAGCAGTTAACTAAGGAATTAAAGGATTATGTCAGTGAAGCTGAGCAGCTAAAGGTTAAAATTACCAAATACAATCAGGAAGGTAAGATCTTGGCATTTATTCATAAGTGGTCTAAAAATAAATCTATCGCACGATATGAGGAATTACAGTATTTATTTGATCAAAAATATGATGAATTAAAGGCAGGAGCCGCAACCTATAAGGATATTTATCATAAGCATTTCTTTGAACAATATATGAATGTGTTCAAACAATTTATTAATGTAAACAATAGGGAATATTTACCTTTACAGTTAAAATGGAACAAGCTTTGTAAAGAATACAATACTTGTGATGATGTATTGAAACTAAAGAGTAATGTGGTAATTGGAAATATTGGTGTTTTAGATGAAAAGGCAATTCTTAATTTGTATAAAACAATTAGCTTCTCAAATGCAGAATATATAAAAATAAAGGATGTTGTGTCAGGTTGGAAAAATACGATTGAATCGAAACAAAATCATGCGTTAGGCGAATTGGTTTTGAATACGGTGGATTTAGTTGGGGCAACCTGCATAGGAATCAACTCGCAAAAGCGTTTCTCTGGTTTGAACTTTGATGTTTCCATTATTGATGAAGCGGGTCAGATTCAAATTCACAATGCCTTAGTACCAATGAGTGTATCGGATAAGCTAATCATGTTAGGGGATCATAAGCAGATACCGCCTAATGCAGATCAAGAATTAGTAGATTTATGTGAAAAGAATGGAAAGGATCCTACTTTATTAGGTAAATCCTTATTCGAGGAAATGTACAACAACATTCCAGATACAAATAAGGCAATGTTAGATACACAGTTTAGAATGCCAGGTGAAATTGCGGATATTCTATCAGATAATTTCTATAATGGATTGTATAAATCGGCAGATGTAAAACGTGGTTTAAAATCATTGCTTCCAAGTCTTTCAAAAAAGCCATTCTTGGTGATCGATACTTCAAAAGAGAAGAATCGTCATGAAACGAAGGTAGAAAATAGTGGTTGCTACAACAAGCTCGAGGCTGAAATCATTAAGAAAATCATGCTTGAGATCAAGAATTACTCAGAATATAAAGATTTATATAATGAGGCTGAAATCACAAATGACACATTGGAAAAAATGGGTATTGTTTCGGCTTATAAGATGCAGGTTAAAGAAATTCAAAAGACAATTAGTGGCTTTATTCCAGAACAAATCTTAGGGGAGATGGTCGCAAGTCTAGATTCCTTCCAGGGACAGGAGAGAGACATTATTATTTATAGCTTCACAAAGAGTTCGAATATTCCACCTCACATTTGTCGAATTGGTTTCTTAAAGGAGCTTCGTCGTTTAAATGTGGCGATGTCTCGTTGTAAGAAGATGCTGATTATGATTGGTGACTTTGATTTCTTGTCATCTTGTGAAAATTCAGGTGATGGTCCGGATGATCCATATAGTGAAAAGGCATTCTCTAGATTTATTTGTAATATGCTAAAGGCTGTGAAGGATGACAATAAAGGTGAATTTATTACGTATCAACAATTATTAAATAGATTGGAGGAGAATAAGAATGAGTAAAAAGAAAAGATATGATGATCTGAATCAAGATTTATCTACCATCTTAAAAACATATCCAACTTTAAGTGTTGCCGATGTTGACGCTTTTATCCCCGTCTATTTTCCCATCGCATTGGTTGAAATTGATACGGTAGAAGAGTCCTTTGAAGACTTTGAAGTTATTGAATTAACTGTATTAAAGCTTGTATCTTTAGGCGTAGAAACCTCGCATGAAATATCTGAATTATTGGCAATCGACGAGAAGTATGTGAAACGTGTGCTAAAGCTTCTGATTGGTTATGGTCATATAAAGAATAATAAGATCACGGAAATTGGTTTACGTTCTTTGGAAAGAGGTCAAAAAATCGAAAAGAAGGCTGGTAAACAAATTTTCCAGGTCAATGCCTTAAATGGAACCATCATGAAGTTTGAGGATGTCATTAGTGAAAGACAGTTGGATGATCGTGAACACACAAGATTTAGAGTGGCACATATGATGAATATGATGGGGGTTAGAACGCAGTCTTTGATTGACCAATTGAAGACGGGTGATAACTACATGAATTTTGTGAATAGTGGAAAGAATGAAATTGTTAATTTAGTTGGAATTCAAGATATTCAATTGAAGGAGAAGCAATATGCATATAGCTATATTCTTAAAATAAAAGGATCAGATCCAATGGTTTTAAGTAAAAGATACAATATGCATAAGCGTAAAATTGATGAGCGTTATCAATGGATTCCTTTGTCTGTGCCAAATTCAATTGTTCGTCAAAAATTAAATCTTTCAGAATCCATTCCTGTCTCAACGATGTTAGAGAAAAAAATAATTCAGGAGACGATGGGTTTATTGAAGTCTAAAACAGAAAATATAGAAGCACAAGAAATGAAACAAACATATTTAGAAGCTATTATGAATATGTATCCTTTTGTCACATCAGCCTGTGCCTACAAAAGCTTAGAAAATGGATGCGAATTCTTTGTGAAGGAACAGGCATTCAACACATATAATCGTAAGTTGTACGAAATATTAAAGTCCTTTGGGCAGTATGGCATCTATGTGTTTGGTAGAGACAACTTCTATGGTAATTTTGTAAAGATAAGACCTGTTTCAATTGAACTACAGAATAAGGCAGAGTTGCTAGTTAAGTATATTAATGATTATGGGGACAATAAAATACGACAAGTATTAGGAGATTATTTTGATTTGAATGATCAATCCAATGTGATTGAGGGTATTTCTAAGGCTCTAAATCAATTTACAGGTAAGGAGAATGGATAGTTTATGATTTCGTATATATTTTGGCTAATTCCCATTATCTATAGTGTAGTATGTTTGTTTAAGAAGAAATTATTTGGCATATTCTATATGAGTGTCATTTTAGATGTAGCACTATCGCTATTTCTTTTCCATAAATTTAATGTATATGTTTCTGTATTGATTTATTGTGCTGGCTTTGCCCTTAGCTATTATCGTCTAGATAAAGAGGATGTCATTTACTTGGCATATGATTATAATCAATTGTTTTTACGTTTTGGTTTAATGATCATCCTTTCGATTGTGATGTATTTTGAAAGACTCTTCTTAGGTTTTGCGATTCATATTGTATATCCAATTGTGATTTTTTGTGTCATGTCTTATTTTAATAAAAAAGCAAAATGGAAAGATGAAGATGATATGTTTCATACATATTATTTTCCAATTATTGCCAAATATGAGAAAGAACAATCTATTGTATTTAGTTCATTAATTTCTAGATTAAGTAATGATCAGAAAAAAACTTTTATTACGAATTATGAAAAAGAACATGGAATGGACTTAGCTTTTATGATTGAATATAAAAAGTTGATTGTGGGTACACTTGCGATTGTGTTTTCAACAATGTTGATCATTATAATTATCGGAGGTTAGAAGCATGAAAAGACATTTAAGAGATTCGATGATTATATTCGGAATTGTACTAGTTGCACTATTTGTTTTCTTACAAACTGCATTTGGTGCAAGAGGACTGTATTCTTCTCAAAACTTAGACTATGATAAAGGTTATTATTATGAGTCCGATGATTTTTCACTTTATACATATAGTGATTCTTATGATAATACATCAAAATCAGATTTGATTTCATTGTATGATACGGCACAGCCCATATTCACAAATGTTGCGAATAACTATTATATGAATGTTTGTGAGTTTGACAGTGAAGATGATAGTGTTTGTAAGGAACACTACAATCAAGAAGCAAATGGAAATGTTCCGTTTAATGATGCATCTATATTCAGAACGGTAGATGAAGATGGTGATATTTGTATCTATATCAACTCTTATCAGATAAAGGAAGAGATAACTCCAGAAATATTTGTCCGTACTATTGTCAATTCCATTTCGGACCAGGCTTTAGATTATTATATTTCTGAACCTACTTTAACGGATTATTACAACAACAATAAAGATATATTTGCGAGTGTTTATGGCGAAGAACATGTAACGGATTTAAATCATTTCTTACGAGAAGGATTGGTACGTTATTGTATTTCTAGAGATGATTTTAAAAATAATTTTTCTGGTTATTATCAGTTTTTACAAAATTATGTCTTTACAACAAAGGATTCGCAAACGGTTTTAAGAGAAAATAATTCGTACCGTAATATTTTTACGAATTTGGATACAGACGATCTTGATGACACATCAGAGGAAACAACATCAGATGAAGCAGCATCACAAGAATCAGAAAATACACCATCCATTGTTGGATATTGGAAATATGAACAGTTTCCAGATGTGGCTTCATCAGATGCATGTACCTATACACGTTTTAATGAGGATGGTACATTTGAATCGTATACAAATCCAGGTCCTCAATTTGCGCAGCATTGTGTGAATAAAGAATCGGGTACGTATTCTGTCAATGGAAATACATTAGTTCTTAATGTGAATGGACAAACAAATTGGACATATACCTATGAATGGATTGATGAAAATCATTTCGATCGTACATATGTAACGCATGTCGATAGCTTTGAAAGAGTATCGGATCAAGAATTTATGTCATATTACGCATAAGGTAGAGAATAATAAAACTTTGAGATTAGTAAAAATTTGCGCAATAAATTTGGATGGGGTTAGGCGAATTTGCTCTCCAAGAATTTAAGGAGCGGCATATACCCCATAACGGTTTATAGCTGAGATTAGGCTCGGACAACATTTTATTTAGTTGTCTGGGTCCTTTTTTTCAACAATTTTAACGCTTCTGTCATTCTTGTCGATTTTATGTATAGTAGAATGTTTGTGTATCATTAAATGTGCTAGAATAATTTAAGGAATAGTGTTACAGGAGATAAAAGGGTATGTATGCAGATAATAATAAACAAAGAAAAGGGAAAGCTTTGATTCTTAGCGTTTCAATTGTAGCTCTTTCGTTAGGTGGATGTGCAGTTAATGAAAAGGATCCTGAAACAAAGCCAGATTCGGTTGTGCCTGAAAAACAAGAGGTGAACGTAATTGATATTTATAAAGACACAATCAATGAGTATGTAGAATTTCTAAATGGAGATAAGGAATATGATGAAAATACAATGCCTTTATCCATGCGCGAAATGAGTTATGATCCATATCTTGATCATTTTGGTTATGCATTGATGGATATCAATGAGGATGGAGTGGATGAGCTTTTGATTGGATCTTATTCTGAAGATGCTCACTTCTTCTATGATATGTATGTCATCAAGGATGGAAAAGTAAAGTACTGCGTTAAGGATGAATCGAATGTGAGGGTGGCTGGCTATAGTCAAGATTATTATGCCATCACAAATGATAATAAGATTTATAATTATACAGTTAATGGAGAAGAAAGCTGGACAGCCAGTGTGAGTTCATTTGATGGTAGTCGACTGAATTTAGAAAAGAAATATCGATTTAATAGCTTTGAAGATGCGACATGCATGGAATGGAATCTAGATACGGAGCAGTGGCAAGAAACAACTTCGGAAGCTTTAAATGATTTTTCGAATACGTATTCAATGGAGAATTTTAAGGTAATTCCTTATAAAACGTTAAGTGAAATTAAATAGGAGAGCAATTTTGCTCTCCTTACTTGTTCCATTTTACACTTTTAGCCATTTTAATCACTTCATCATATAGCTTTTCATATGCGTCCTTTTCAACAGGTGCTTGTGCATCGGATTCTTTGTGGAATGATAGTGTTACGCGATATGTATATTCATCACAATCTAAATCAACTATATCCATAAAAATTGTATCTGGATAATTATCTCCTGTAAGAACGGATACTTTAACATATTTTCTTTTAGTGCCAAAGATTTCACCACTTTTGGATTCTGGATATTTATCAAGCTCTTCTTGTGCTTCATCCTTTGTGTATTGATCCTGCTCAGTTTTTGCGGATGATTTTGCGATTGATAATTCTGCTGAATAACCAGTAAGTTTTGATTCATCTAATGTATAAATACATTCATATTGAGGAGCCTGACTGCTATAGCCTTCTGAGACAAAATTAAACATAGATGGAATTTTAATCGTTGCATCATATCCTTCAAGTTCTTGCGTGTGATTCTTTTTGTTGTAAAGTTGAATATAACGGATGGGCAAGCCCATCCAATACGGTAAAATAAGTCCAGTTGATACGGTGACGAAGTCCATTGAATCCGTTGTATAAG
>JABLTL010135703.1_pt1 | contig 13476 bp, 11 predicted proteins | sample 7160151 | NCBI WGS metagenome assembly JABLTL01 (sample SAMN14651223, study PRJNA627086) | human gut metagenome | isolation source: feces | host: Homo sapiens
CGATTAAACATCTCTGATGGCAGGAGAAGTGTTGCTTGTATACAAAACCTCTGGATAACATTGGCGAAGGGAGCTTACCGCCTTCGGGCGAGATTAATTTAAAAGGAATGACTTTTATGGTTTATGTTAAAAGTATAGATGGAAAGGCTCTTATGCCTACATCTAATGCAAAAGCTAGAAAGCTACTTAAACAAAAGAAGGCTAAAGTTGTAAGTTTAAGACCTTTTGTGGTTAAGCTAACATACAAAACTAAAACTGAATATACACAAAAACTAAATTTGGGTGTAGATAGTGGATATTCTAATATCGGTTTTAGCGTCATAGACGCAAAACAAGAATATATTGCTGGAGAAGTTAAACTTCTTGAAGGAATGAAAAAAAGATTATTAGAAAAAGCTTCATATAGAAGAATTAGACGAAGTAGATTAAGATATAGAAAAGCTAGATGGAATAATAGAGTTAAGTCTAAGAAAAAAGGCTGGTTAGCTCCATCTTTAAAGCACAAACTGGATACTCACATTAAATTTATAGATTATTTAAAAGATATACTTCCAATAGGGAAAATTACTATTGAAGTTGCTAATTTCGATATTCAAAAGATGAAAGATGATTTGATTTCTGGTATTGATTATCAAAGTGGGGATATGTTTGGTTTTTGGAATGTGAGAGAATTTGTCCTTCACAGGGACGGTCATAAGTGTCAAAATCCAAACTGCAAACATAAAGATAAGAAAGAGCAGATATTAAAAGTTCATCACATTAGATACCGAAGCGAAGGCGGTAGTGATAGACCTGAAAACTTAATTACACTTTGTAGCAAATGCCATACTCCCGCCAATCATAAGAAGGGAAAATTTCTTTATGATTGGTGCGTGAATGGTAAAAAGGTTAGAGGTTTTAAAGAGGCTACATTTATGAGTATGATTAGATGGTATTTAGTTAATGAATTAAAATCTAAACATAATAATGTGTCTATAACTTATGGATATATTACTAAAAATCATAGAATTCAAAATGGTATCGAAAAGAGCCATTTAAACGACGCTTTTGCTATTGCAAAAGGAACGAATCAAGCTCGAACTAAAGACAGGTTTTTAGTAATTCAAGATAGGCTCAAAAATAGAAGTTTAGAGAAATTCTATGATTCAAAAATTATAGATATTAGAACAGAAAAAAAGGTTTCTGGTGGAGACTTAAACTGTGGTAGAAGCACAAGAAACAAAAATCTTAATACAGAAAATTTAAGAAAATATAGAGGTGTTAAAATATCAAAAGGTCAGCGTAGAATAAGAAAACAAAAATATTTCTATCAACCTAATGATTTAGTTAAATATGATGGAAAAGTTTATACTGTTAAAGGAACTCAAAACGAAGGCAAGTATATCGCTTTAAAGGAAATTAAAAAAGTTCCTAAAGTGGAGTTATTAATACCTTATGTTTTTAAGAAAGGGCTTAACTGGAGTTATGGATTATGTTAGTGAAAACCACAGTAAATATCTGTTAATTGTTCATTTGATATTTGTTGTGAAATACCGAAGAAATTTGCTTATCAAATTTGGAGATGAGATTAAACAAATATTTTATGATATAGCCAATGAGAAAGATATTGTGATTGTAGAAATGGAAGTAGATAAGAACCATATACATCTACTGGTATATTACAAACAAACTATGTCAGTTTTAGACTTAGTTCGATGGTTTAAGCAAATTTCTACATATAGATTGTGGAGGAATAATATTATGGAACTAGCTAAGTTCTTTTGGAAAGAAAAAACTTTTTGGTCAGATGGATATTTCCCATGCAGTATTGGAAATGTTTCTAAGGAAGCAATTGAAAAATATATACAAAATCAAGGTTAGGGCGTAAAACCGCTACCTTAAAAGGATAGTGGTTTTACGCCCGTATTTATAAAAATTAAATTATGTTGATGAATTGATATAAATAGTTAAATTAGTAATAAATTGATGTAAAAAAGTAAGGTTATGAAATTTAAATATAAAATTCTACAATTTACGACAAAATAATAAAAAAATATTAAAAACATATTATTATAAGTAACAGAGACAAGCTTGTCAGCAAACAAGTCTTGTAAGAGAAAAATAATTATACATATACAATAATGGAGGGAATTTTTATTATGAAAAAGAAATTATTATCATTAGTTTTAGCGGGAGCAATGGTTGCTTCAACTTCAGTAAGTGCATTTGCAAGTGAGACAACTAACATTTCAGTTGATAAAGATGGGACTACACATACAGTAAATGTAAAAGGGGATGTAGAAAATACATCAGGAGAAACAGTATCAGGAACTATAAGTGTTACAGTTCCAACAGCTGTAGCTTTTACAATTGATAAAACTGGGAAAATTTCAGGTGGAGATATTGAAATTGTAAATAGAAATCCTGAAAAAGATAAGGTTGAAGTTATTGCAAAAGAATTTAATGATCCTAATCCTAAATCTGGAATAATAATTGTAAAAGATGATGAGTTAGATAGTTTAATAGATACTGCTAATGCTGCTAATATTGATAAAAGATACATTTCTTTAAATCTTCAAGGGAAAAATACTACAGTAGGATTACTTTCATCTAAATCTCAAGGAAAAACAGGTTTTATTGATTTAAATAACAATAATAATGAAATAGAATCGGATACTTCTTTAGGAAAAGCTTGGAAAGATAATAATTTAACATTATCATTAACTGGAAGAGTAAGCAAAAAAGACGGAACAGCATATGTTCCACCTACTAATCCAATAAGAAGTGATTTTAATTTAGTATTAAAAATTCAAAAAGTAAGATAAAACAAAATAATATTTTAAATAAAATTCCATAATAAAAACTTTTATTATGGAATTTTATTAAGTACAGACTAAAGTGAATTCTAAAAGAAAGGAAGTATGATTATGAGTGATAAAAGTGCAAAAAAAGTTAATGTTAAAGTTATAATAGCTATATTACTAGTTGCAGTTGTTGCATCTGTAGGGGGTTATTATATATACAATAAAACTAAAGATAAAAATTCAGCTTCTGAAAATGGTTCATCAATTTCAGGATATGTTCTTTCAGAAGGGGCAGAGCCAGGTTTATCTGAAGAAGAAATAAAGGCTTTATTACAAAAGCAAGTTGATGAATCAAGTATTTCTTTTAGTATTTCTTCAGATCCTGTATTTAAAGGGAAAAAAGCATTTATTGTTATGGCAAATCCAAGATATAATGCTTATGATATAGATTATGTTATAACTGTAGATGGAAAAGAAATAATAAGAACAGCTAAAATAGCACCTAATCAATATATTGAAGAAGTTGAATTAAAAGAAGCTTTACCTAAGGGAACTCATACTGGAGAAGCTCTTGTAACTGGTTATAATAGAGAAACAGGAGAGGAAATAGGTAAAACTATAGTTGAAGTTACTATAACATCTCAATAATTTAATTTTATATTAAAAATATAAAGGTAAAGGGGGGTGCAAATGAATAAAAAGAAAATTTTAATTATATTAAGAACAGCATTTGCTAGTAGAACAGCGCATCATGTATTATCACTTTTGCTTACAGGAATTATGCTTGGTGGAATTGGATTAACTTTAAGATCAGATATTGAAAATATTAGGCTTTATGTTCAATCAGTTTTAGATAGAGATCCAAATTATAAAAACTTACAAGATTCAGTAAGTGAAAATATGATTAGAGGAAATATTGATATTGAAAGTCAACTTGTAGAAGATGATGTAAAAGAAGAAAGTAAAACTTTAGTTTCTAATGATACTAAAACTGGGTATGATAGTTATACTCCAAGTAGTTCTTCTTCAAATAGTAGCAATACTTCAAATAATACTTCTTCTAGTAATACTTCAAGTAGTAGTTCTTCTAACAATAATTCTTCAAGTAACAATAATAATGATAACTCTAATTCAAATAATAGCAATAGTAACAATAGTAATAAACAGGAAGAAACTGTTGATAAATCAGCTTTTAATGGTAAAGATGCAATTATTTCAGAAGGACAACCTTTTAATCCAATGAATGCATTACAACTTTATGCTTGTGATATAACTGGGGAAAATATAACAAATTCAATAGTTATTACAGAAAATAGTGTTGATATATACAAACCTGGAGTTTATAACGTAAAAGCATCTATAGCATTAAAAAATGGTAAAACTTTAGACAAGAAATTTGCAGTAAGAGTTGAACCAACTGTGTTAGATTTAGCAGTTAATGATGTTAAAGCATCTAAAACAGAGCTTAAAAAAGAAGAAGATTATACTATGAATTTTGCAGTTAACTCTTCTAAAAGTTATATAGATGTAGAAAAAGTTGTTATAAACAAAAAAGAATATGAAGTATCAAAGATACTTGAAGATGAAATTGAAAGATATAGTGTTAATTTAATGGCACCAAATAAAGCTGGATATGAATCTTTAAAATTACAAAAAGTAATAATGTCTGATAAAACTGTAGTTGATATTGATAAAACTGTTAATATTAATGTTTTAAAAGAAGATGCTACTTTAAATGATGTTGTTGTAGAAGATGAAAGTAATGGAAATAATGCACTTAAAGTATCATTTAATTTAAAAGATGTTGATAATACAATAAGTGAACCTAAAATTTGTATATATGATGAAGGTGGAAATTTAGTTTTAGAAAAGCAATTTTTAAAAAATAAATATTCATCATATACAAAAATTTCTACTAAAATAAATTTAGATAAAGCAGGGATTTATACTGTTAAAGTTTTAGCTAATAAAAATGATGAAGCTAAAGAACAAACTAATGAAGAAAAAAGTATTGAATTATTTTCTAAAGAGATTGCTGTAAATATGAAGGCAGTATCTGATGATGAAGATATGAGCTTATTACCTATGAATGCAAACTATAATGAAGATATTGAAGCATATTCAGAGGCAAATTTAAATTCAGTATCAAATGATGAGGATATTGAGGGATATTCAGAAGACGATACAGTTAATTTTAGAAATATTTTAAGAACTTCAAATAAAGATTTAAATATAAATATAAATAGTAATTCAAAAGAACATAGAGTTACTATAACAGGAAATGTCGCAGATAAAAAAGGTGAAATAAAGCCAGGAACAATACAAATTGAAATACCAACAACTGCTCTATTTACAGTTGATAAGGATGGGAACTTTACAGCACCAGACATTAAAATTAAAAATAATGGACAAGAAGCAGTAGATATTTATGCTTATAAATTTGTAGATACAAATGGATCAAGTGGTATAAATATAGAAAGTGAAACAAGTATAACTGAAAATAGAACTGATAAGCGAAGAAATAATATATCTTTAAATATTGTAGGAACTAAGGCAACTGCTTATTTTAAAAGTGAGAGCTTAGGAAGCAATAAATTAGGGGTTTATGAAGATCAAAATTTAGAACAAGAAACTACTAATGGAATAAAGGTGTTAAAGATTTATGGTGATTCAACTGGTAACTTAACCTTTAATGGAAAAGCCGGTAAAGCAGCTTTAGAAACTGATACAGCTATAAGAGATAGATTTACATTAATATTAAAAATTAAAAAATCCACAAATTAATAATTTTAAAATCAACTTAATAAATGTATAGCTGTATATATTTTTAAGTTGATTTTTTTTGTTAGAAGAAAAAATTAACAAAAGATAAATAAAATAGAAAAAAATTTGTGGGGATGTGAGATATGAAAAAGGAAATGATTATAAATAAAATAAAAGAATTATTTTATAATAAGAAAAAGTTAAAATTTATATCAATTATAGCTATTGCTGGAGTTGTATCAGTAGTTTTAATAGTTAAAGGTTCTTATATAAAGTCAGTTATTGATGGAGATCCTGGTTATGAAAAGTTAAAAGAAAAAACAGCATTATTTGCTTATAGAAAAACTATTAGTTTAAAAGAAATTGAAGAAAGTGCAACAATAGCTGGTGAAGATAAACCAAAAGGGCCTATAACAGCAGCTAGTGTTAAAGGTGGATTTGATTCATATACTCCAAGTCAAATTGCAACTGCTGATTTAGAAGATAGCAGTAATAATTTTAATTATAATAACACAAATAGTAATTCTAACAACAATATAAATAATAGTAGTAATTTAAGCAATGATTCAAATAAAAATAACCAAACAGAAGATAAAACAGAAACTAAACCTAATAATGATAAAAAAGATGAAGTTGCTGTTGATAAATCAGCATTTGTAGGAAAAGATATGATAATTTCAGAAGGCGATAATTTTGAGCCTTTTGAAACATTACAATTATCTGCAAAAGATGTTGATGGAAAAAATATAACTAAAAAAATTGTTATAACAGAAAATAATGTAGACATATATAAACCAGGTTTATATACTGTAAAAGCTAATGTTCAGCTTAGCAATGGAAATATTCTTTATAAGGAGTTTTTAGTAAGAGTAGAACCTGTAAAGTTACAGTTAGCAGTAAATGATATTCAAGTTTCAAAGGATATTTTGAAAAAGAGAGAAAGTTATACTATGAGCTTTAAAGTAGATTCTTCTAAAGATTATATAGATGTAGCAACTGTTAATATTAATGGAAAGATGTATTATCCAAATAAAACTACTAAAAGAAGATTCTTTAGTAAAGATGATGTTTATACAATTCAATTAGTGGCAAATGATAAAGCTGGAGTTGAAGATATTAATTTTAATACTATAACTATGACTGATGGAACTGTTGTTGATATTAATCAATTAAAAACTGTGGAAGTTTTAAAAGATGAAGTTTCTATAAAAGATATGGTTATAGATAATATAAGTGATGATGGAGAAGTTGCAATAACATTTTTTATAAAGGATATTGATGATACTATTAGTAAAGCTAAACTTTATGTTTATGATGAAGAAGAAAATGTAATAGTTGAAAAAGAAGTTGAGAAGAATAAAACTATAAACTCTATATTAAATGTAAATAAAAATGGAGTTTATAAAATAAAAATAGTTGCAGATGAAAATGTTGAATTTGTTGCTCAAAATACTAAGGATTCAAAAAGAAAAGAGTTATATTCAACTTCAATAGAAGTTAAGAATGCTAGATTTTCAGATGATAGTATAAAGGAAGCAAATGTAGATATAGCAAGTTATATAGTTTATAATGATGAAAGTGATTTTATTAATCAATTATCTTTTGCACAAATAAAGGCTGGAGATGGACTAGAAGAAGATACAGATTCAGAAAATCCTGATGGAAGTGATTCAAGTGATACAACGATAAACCAAAATCCAGGAAATTCAGGATCAGATGGTGGAGCTGGTGGTTCTGACTCAAACACTCCAAGTAATGGAAATGGTGAAAGTGGAACTACGAAAAGAGAGGATGCTTTTATTGAAGATTCAAATACTGGTTATAAACGAGGATATACAACTAGCGATAAGTTACATGTAGTAATACCTACCAATGGAAAAATGAATAAAGATGCAGGAGAAACATCTCAAAAGAGAGTTTCAGTAACAGTACCAACAAATGCAAGTTTTACAGTAAAAAATGATGGGACTTTTATTGGAACAGGATTAAAAATTACTAATAATGGAGAAGTACCAGTAGATATAAGTGTTGCTGAATTTATAGATGTTGATGGGGATTCTGGAATAAAGTTAATAACTGATGAGGATGTTAAAGAAAATACTTCAAGAAGTACTTATAAAAGAAATGAAATTAATTTATGGCTTGAAAATATAGCTGAAAATAAGAAAATATGTTTAGGAAATAGAAAATTATATTCAGAGTTAGGTGAAGAGAATCTTATTTCTGAAGAAGAAAATAAGAAAATTGCTAAAGTTTTAGGTGCAAGTACTTCAACAATAAATATATCTGGAAAAGCAGGTGCAAATTCATTAGATAGAGATGTGCCAATTCAAAATAGATTTACATTAATTTTAAAAATTAAGAAAAACACTGAAAGTAACACTTCAAAATAATTAAAACCTTATTATATTGAAAAATATAATAGAAAGGATAATAAGTATGGAAGATAATTCAACTAAAAACAATTCTTCAATGAAAAAAAATATTAAGATTTTTTTAGCTATAGTTATTTTAATAGGAATAGGTGTTGGTTTTGGATTAAGTTTAAATTTTGCTAATGATAATTTTGGTCAATCTAGTGGAGCTATAATAGAAGATGGTGTTATAGCAGGATATACAGCAGAACAAATTGCAGAAATTATGCAAAGAAAAGCAGATGAATCTACATTTTCTTTTGAAGTAAATGCAAGACCTACATTTAAGGATGGAAAATCTGAAGGTAATTTAAGAATTTATAATCCACCATATAATAAGTATGTAATAGATGTAGAAATAAAGCTAGATTCTAATGATAAAACAGTATTTAAAAGTGGCAAAATTAAACCAAATCAACATATAGAAAATGCTAAGTTAAGTAAAAACCTTAAAAAGGGTGAATATGAAGCAACAGCAACTATAAATGCTTATGATTCTGATGGTGAAACATTAATAGGTGTATCTGCAGCGAAACTTATTATAAATATTGAAAATTAATTAGTGATGGGGGGATTTTTATATGATGAAAAAGAAAATTTTAAGCTTATGCATGGTAGCTATTATGCTAAATTTTTCTGTTGAAAGTTATGCATATTCACTAAATAATATTCAATTAGCTACTAGTTCAGATTCAATTAGCACTCCATCAGAAGGTGGAGGACCATCATCAGGAGGAGGAGAAGCAGAGCAACCTCCAAGTGCACCACCAGGTGGAAGTAATAGTGGAGATTCAGCTCAGCCTCCAAATAGTGATGGAGGCAGTACAGGGGCTGGAGGAGCTGGGGGTTCAACAACAGCTCCAAACACTCCTCTTGAAAATAAAGGTGGAAGTAATAGTGTAGAATTAGATGGTGGAATAGGTGAATGGGGTCCTGATAAGGATAAGAATTTACCTAACTTTAATGGAACTGAAAAAACAGATGTTGATAATGCACTACAAGAAGGTCAATATTTTACTATATCAGCAACTGTTCCATTAAATATGGAGTTTTTAATAAAAAATGAAAATGAAAATGGAAGTTCACCTAATGGTAAATTTATTACACCTTATTATAAAGTTATAAATAATGGTTCTCATAAATTAAAAGTTCATTTTGAATCGTTTGAATATGCAAATTCAAAAACTACTAAAACTAGTGGTTTAGTAAAGGAAGATTTAGCACCATTATATGTTGTTTCACAACCAGAAAAAAATAATAAGAAGGTTGAAATGAAGTTAAATTTAACATATGATAGACCTTCTAATTCATATTTAAAAAGAATTGATTTAATACCTACTAATTCACCAACTATAACTTCAAGATTATTAAAATCAAGTAATTCAGTTGAACAAGAATTAGGTGAATTAGACCCAAATGAACAAGCTAGATTATATTATGGAAGTGATTTATGGGAATCACCAAAATCAGAAAATGTTACTAAAGGTGTTGAAGCTAATTTTAATTTAAAGTTAGCATTTTCAATAGAAGGTAAAACTACTGAAACTAATCCACCTTCAGGATCACCAGGTGATACCACAACAGAGAGTTCACCAAGCCAACAGCCAAGTGCTCCTACACCAAGCCAACCGTCAAGTGGCACTACATCAGGTAATACATCTCAATCATCACCAGATAGTAGCACACAAGGGCAACAACCAAATGGAGATACATCAAGTGAGGCACAAAATCCAGCAGGAAATGGGCAACAAGGACAAAGAAATTAAATATTAAAAATAAGCAATAAAAATATTATTTAAAATGAGGCAAATTCCCTTAGCCTAATTAAATGAAGCAGATAATATAAAAAGTTAATTTGAAATTTTTTTAAGTTGGTTATGAGAAATTTTTATTCATAACCAACTTTTTTTATAATAATAATTTTTATTAATTTTGTTGGATAAAATAAAAAATAATTAATTATATAGAAAGGTGTAAATATATGAAACAAGATAAAACATATAAATTATTAATAATAGCGTTAGTATGTGCAGTTTTAATTATATTTGGAATAGTTATTATGAATAGTAAAAAGGAAGAAGTAAAACAAGAATCAAATATTACTATGAAAGACTTACCTTTAAAAGTAGAGGCAATTCCTATAAGTTTTAATATAGTAAATACTGCAGAAGGAAATATATTAGAATGTACTTATAAAAATAATTCAAATGAAGATATATCTAGATTAACAATACAAGTTAAGTTTAAAGGTACTGAAGAAATAGTAACTTTATCTTGCAATGAGGTTGTAGAAGCTGGAAATGAATCAGTGAAGTTTACTGGAAAAGGGCCAGCAAGTGGTAATATTGATGATGTGCAAATATTAAAATATAAAATATCTACAGCAAATGGAACATATATGGAATATGATTCAGAATTAAATCAATATAATTGGTCATAATATAGTTAGCTAAAATCTTATATATTAAAAATACACTTAATAATATAGTTTAATCTATATATTAAGTGTATTTTTGGTTAAAGAATAAAATTTTATGCTATTATATATTTAAAAATAAATTAAAAGGAGAAAAAATCATGAAGTTAAATATATTAATTGTTGAAGATGAAATAGAAATAAGGGAAGGTGTAAGTGAATATTTATCAGAAGTTGGATATAATGTTATAACTGCTGAAGATGGACTTCAAGCAATAGAGTTATTTAATAAAAATAAAATAGATTTGGTTATTTTAGATATAATGCTTCCAAAGGCTAATGGTTTTGTTGTTTTAAATAATATTAGAAAAGAAAGTAATATTCCAGTAATTATGCTAACAGCAATGAGTGATGATTATACTCAAATTATGAGCTTTGATGAAAAAGCAGATGATTATATTACAAAGCCATTTTCAATAATACTTTTACATAAAAGAATAGAAGCACTTCTTAGAAGAGGAGTAAAGTTGGAAGAAAATAGGAAGTGGAATTATAAAGATATAGAAATTGATTTTGAAGGGTATTCTGCAAAGAAAAATGATGAAATTATAGATTTAAAGCCTAAGGAAATAAAATTAATAGAATTATTATTAAAATATAAGGGTAAGGTTTTAAGTAGAGCACAAATTTTAGATAATTTATGGAGTATAGAAGAATGTCCAAATGACAGAGTTATTGATGTTTATATTAAAAATATAAGAAAGAAGCTATCATTAGACTGTATAGTAACAGTTAAGGGAATTGGCTATAAGTTTGAGGAGCAGTAATGAAAAAATTAAAGTTATTTTCAAAAACATACATATTTACAGTTGGATTAATAAGTTTAATAATTTTTACTTCAAATATTTTAATATATTTAGCAGTACCAAGGGTATATTTAAGTAATAAGGAAAAAGAAGCTGATATAATTATTTCAGAATTAACTCAAAAAATAAATGAAGAAACTAGTGAAAAGTCTTTTGAATTAGCAAAAGGTTTTGCTAAAAAGTATAATATTCAAGTTTTTATTACTTTAGGAGAAGAGCAAAGAAGTTTTCAGGGTGTTGAAAATGTAGATATATACATAGATAAGGATGTTATTAAGGATAAATCATTAATACTTCCAGATTTAACTGGTGAAGGTATTATAAAAAGTTCTGAAGAAGAAGAAGTTGATTCAATAAATGAGGGTATATTTAGTCAATATATTAATGTAAATAATTCATCAATAATAAAAAGTAGAGATTTTAAGACTATAAATGATGTAAAAGGAAATATTCAAATAGTAACTAATTTAGAATCTTTTACAGAAACTAGGGATATTATATTAAAAATATTGCCATATTCTATGATTGTAAGTTTAATTGTAGCTTTAATTGCATCATATATATATGCAAAAAAAATTACAACTCCAATAAAGGAAATTTGTAATGTTACAAAGGAAATGGAAAAGTTAAATAAAAGGGCTTTTTGTAATGTTGAATCTGAAGATGAAATTGGAATATTAGCATATAATATAAATAGTTTGTATGAAAATTTGTTAAATACAATTATATCATTAGAAGAAGAAATAAAAAATGTAAGTGAATCTGAAAAGGTTAAGGTGGATTTTTTAAGAAGTGCATCACATGAACTTAAAACTCCATTGATGAGTATGCATATAATGATTGAAAATATGTTATATGATATAGGAAAATATAAAAATCATTATGTATATTTGGAAAAGTGCAAGGATATAGTTAATGAATTAAGTAAAATGGTTCAGGAAATTTTAGATACTTCAAGGCTTAACTCTATAGAAAATAAAAATGAAAAGTTATTGGATTTATCATATATAGTTGAAAATGCATTGGACCATTATAATATAATAGCTAAATCAAAAAATATTAATATTAAAGTTAATTTAAATGATTCTTTTAATATTAAGGTAGATGAAAAGGTGTTTACTAAGGCAATTTCTAATATTATTTCTAATGCAGTTAATTATACTGATGAGGGGAAGGAAATAAGAATTTATATAAAAGATAAAAAGCTTATTATAGAAAATGATTGTAAACCAATTTCAGATGAGCATTTAGTACATATTTTTGAAGCTTTTTATAGGGTTGATTTTGATAGAAATAAGTCTAGTGGAGGAAATGGATTAGGTTTATACATAGTTGAACAAATTTTAAGGATGTATAATTTAAGTTTTTCTTTTAAATCAATTTCAACTGGTATGAGGTTTGAAATTGATTTTAATTAATTATTTTTTAATTTTATAAACTTAACTCTTTTATTTCATAAATATTTCATATTGAACTAATAAAATGTACTCAAGTTAATAAACAAGGAGGAAATAAATATGAATGTATTTAAAAGATCGGTATTATATATAACAAGAAAAAAAATGAAAAGTATTATTATGTTATTTATATTATTTGGAATAGCAACAGCTGTTTTAAGTGGAATTTCAATTAAAAAGGCAGCTAATATAGCAAGACAAGATTCAAATAAGGATATGGCAAATACTTTTGAATTACAAACTAATCTTGGAAGTAATTTAAGTGGAACAATTCCAGAAAGTTTAATTAATAAGCTTTCAAAGGTAGATGGTGTTAAGAATTATGATGCTGCAATTCAAGGTGCTGGTTTAGATTTAGAAAATGTAAATTATATAAAACCAGAAAAAAATGCAGTTCAATATAATGATGATTATAAATATGAAAAACTTTTTTCTGTAGAAGCACATAAGAGCTCTGAGTATGATACTAAGTTTATAAGTAAATCATTAAAGCTTGTTGATGGTAGACATATTGTGCCTACTGATAAAGGTAAGGTATTAATTCATAAGGCTTTAGCAGAAGCAAATAATTTAAAAGTTGGAGATACTATAAAAGCTAAAAAGAGTGCTGGTGATTTTAATGCATCAACTTTATCTAAAAATGATTATGACCTTGAAATAGTAGGTATTTTTGAAAGTAGTAACACTGAAAGAGTTGGTCACAAATTAGAAATGCCAGAAAATCTTTTAATAACTGATGTAGATACTGTTAAAACTTTATATGGATATTCAGATGGA
>JABLTL010089385.1_pt1 | contig 13474 bp, 13 predicted proteins | sample 7160151 | NCBI WGS metagenome assembly JABLTL01 (sample SAMN14651223, study PRJNA627086) | human gut metagenome | isolation source: feces | host: Homo sapiens
AATTACATCGTGTTATTGCAAGATTGAAAGAAATACCAGATCCGGAGACTAAAGATTAGTGCTGATACAGGAAACTTTAATCGTGTAAACACTCAATTATGGAGAAATAATTAGCATCAGATGATGCGTTTTGTGCCCTTACCTCATTTCTTGTGGGAGAGCACATATGAGATTAATGTTTCCGTTAGGCGAAGCATCAATAATAATAATTTTAAAGCTACTTTTTTGTTGATATGGAGCCTACCTTTAAAAACAAGATAAATGAAGGAAAACAAAAACTATCCTGGTTATGTCAGGAAAGTCTTCTCCTATTTTGAGGGATGCAAACAAGGAGAAGGTTTATACTTGTACAGGACTCTTTATACTGAACGTACTAAATATACGGCTCAGTATTATAATCAGATGCTGTTTACCATTTATAATTTGGTAGATCAAGGCTATTTGATGTATAAGGAAGGGGATTTTATAGTCCTCACACAAGATGGTTATGATTATATGCAAGGTGGAGAGATGCCATACAACAAAGTCAATTTCAACCAATTGGTAAAGCCGAGTGCTGATAGCCCGACCAGATTTGAACAGTTATGGCAAGTGATTGGCAGGGAAGATACGGCATTATTTTATGTGTCAGGCCCCTGCTTCTATAATACCATCAAACCATATCTCAAGAATCTGCATGGCAGTTATTCTGATTATATGGAAGAACTGAAAGCCAAGGAGCTTCCTACGTCAAGGATCAAATGGTATCGTAGTCTCTATACGCAGTTAAGTGATGAAGAATCAGAATTGTTCTTAAGAGATTTGTCGTTAGCAGTAGAAGAAATTTATAATGATGCTGATAGTTCCCAGACCAATGAGGAATCTGATAATGAAGAAATGGCATCGGCTTTGGGAGATGGTACATTAGCTTCGGCAACAACTTCTGATACAGCAAAGGTTAGTCCAAAGAAAAAGGTCTTTATATCTTATAGTTGGGATGATGATGAACATAAAACATGGGTTCACAAGTTGGCTGAGGATTTATCGGCAACCTTTGAGGTTAAGATAGATGTTAAGCAACCTTTAGGAACAGACCTTAATCAGTTTATGGAGTCGTTGATTGATGACACAGATAAGGTATTAATCATTGTAACGCCAGAATATAAGAGAAGAGCCGATGGACGTATCAAAGGTGTAGGGTATGAAACGACTTTAATAACCAATGATTTGATTTCTGATCAGAATAGAATCAAGTTTATACCGATTATTAGAAAAGGTAGTAAGGAAGAATCTTATCCCTATTACTTAGGTAATCGCAAAGGATTGGATATGAGAGATGACTCTAAATATAAGGAGGCATTGAAAGAATTAGTAGAAAATTTGGAGAAATATTAATTTAGCAACATAAAGTTTAGAAGAAAACTGATATGTCAACTCAAACATCGGATAACAATAAGCGGATAGAGAAGAAGCCATTGCTTCTCTATTTCCGAGCGTGCTTTCTGGTTGTATCGTATGTGAGCTGATAGATATATGCTGAGTAACCACCATTCTTGCACGAGTATTACTCCGCGAGATAACGTTAACGTAACGCGCAAAACATAACACATAACACGTTAAACGAAAAACACAACACATAACACGTTAAACGTAAAACACAACACGTAAAACATAAAATATAACACGTACCACATTAGTGAATAATAAAGGTACTAATACGAAGATCTATAGATGGGGACGGGCCAATGTGAAACGCAACACAGAAAGCGTGCCTTGTTTATTCCCTCTTACTACTCTTCTTACCGAAGAACAGAAGGAACTTGCTAACATTCAAGATCTATCATACGACTTTGCTTGTCGTATTGTGCGGCTTTATCAGTACCTTATAGACACTCCATCTCATAATGCGAAACAAAACAGCCAACACGTTACGGAGTTTATTATGTCCAAGCAAGTCTATCGTTCGGGAACAAGTATTGGGGCCAATATTAGCGAAGCACAGCATGCACAGTCCAAAGCCGATTTCCTGTCGAAGATGACCATAGCATCGAAAGAAGCTAATGAGACTCAGTATTGGTTACGCCTACTTCACGATAACGGTTACATAAACGACCCCATGTTCACATCCATCATCAAAGACATGGAACGCATACTTTACAAAATAATCGCCATAGTGAAATCGACAAAAGAAAACCTCAACCGTTAAGGTTAAACATAAACGCAAAACGCAAAAATAAAACGTCACACTTAAAACATAAAACTTATAACATAACACGTACATTGTAACGCACAAAACATAACACATAACACGCAAAACATACATTTAATGTCAACTCAAACATCAGATAATAACAAGCGAATAGCGAAGAATACGTTGTTTCTGTATTTTAGAATGCTATTTATGATGGTAATAGCTCTATATACAAATAGAGTTGTTCTTGATAAACTTGGTGTAACAGATTTTGGTATTTATAATATTGTTGGTGGCATTGTAGTCATGCTAGGCTTTTTAAGTGGATGCATGAGCAATTCTGTACAGCGCTATTTCTCTTTTGAAATTGGAAGGAATAACAAGGATAGATTAAATCAAATATTTAGCGCCTCTCTTTTGGTGCACTGGTTAATAGCATTTATTGTGTTGTTGTTTATGGAATGTGCGGGGTTGTGGTACCTTAATACACATCTTAATATTCCTGTTAATCGTGTGTCAGCTGCTAACTGGGTGTTTCAATGTTCTTTGTTAACAACGATGTTTACGATCATCCAGGTCCCTTATAACGCTATGATTATTTCTAAGGAACGAATGGGAGTTTATGCCTACATTTCCATATTAGAAGCACTATTAAAACTATTTATAGCCTATTTGTTAAGCATTGGAGGTTGGGATAGGCTTAAGATGTATGCGGTTCTTACAATGGTGGTTACGGTAAGCGTACTTATGTTATACAGGTCTTATTGTAAGAGGTCTTTTAAGGAGGTCAAATTCCGTTTAGTAAAAGGATATGGATTATATAAAGAATTGCTTAGTTTCTCAGGATGGAATATGCTGAGCGAAGTTGCGTGGACTTTTACTGGGCCTGGTGTTAATCTAATACTTAATTTGTTTTTTGGTCCCACTGTTAATGCTGCGAAGGGATTGGCAGAACAGGTTAATGGCGCTGTGTCTAGATTTGTTAGTAATTTCCAAACAGCTGTTAATCCTCAATTGATTAAGATGTATGCATCGGACGAATGGGAAGAAATGAAAAAACTTCTATTCCGCGGTTCTCGTTTCTCTTACTATTTAATGTTGGTATTATCTTTACCGTTGATTTTAAAAATGGATTACGTGTTGCATTTGTGGCTAAAGGTAGTGCCTGAGTATACGGTTATATTCTGCCAGTTGACGCTTGTGGTATCTTTGTTGTCAACAATGTCTACGCTCCTTCCTAAAATTGCATGGGCAACAGGAGAGATTAAAGTTTACCAAATTATAGTTTCGCTGGTGCTAATATTAAATTTCCCCCTCTCTTTTGTCGCCTTGAAATTAGGCGCCCCTCCATTTGCCACCAGTATAGTGGCTATTGTCGTCCAGGTCTTAATTTTATATGTGCGATTGTTTCTCGTGTGTAGAATGATTAATATGAATATCCTGCAATTTCAGCGTAATGTGATAACACCAGCAATCTTTGTCACTCTGGTGGCGTTAATTATCCCTTTTATTTCTCTAAAATATATGGGGGATAGCTTTGCGGATTTTATCCTGAGTTCTTTATTATCAGCAACAAGTGCGTGCATAAGCGCTTTTTACATCGGAATGACTCAGGAGGAACGGAAATTAGTAATATCTCTTATTGAAAAGCTGAAAACAAAGATAGTGTCCGTTAAATAAACATATTTCCTTAATGCGGATTGGGAATGGCACTATGTAAAACTTCAAAATGTATAAGTTTAGGCTGAAAGTGTTATTATTACGTATAGAACTAATAAAAAAGTAGTGAGAATATGGAGAATAAAATAGCGATGATAATTCCCTATTTCGGGAAATGGCCTGAATGGATAGGACTATACCTATATTCTTGTAGTAGGCAAAAGAATATTGACTGGCTTTTTTATACAGATTGTGGCATTCCTCAAAAGGTATATCCCAATACATTATTTCATGAAATGTCATTTGAGGATTATTGTGAATTAGTGTCTCGGCGCTTGTCTATAAATTTTGTTCCCGAACGGCCATATAAACTTTGTGACTTGAAAGTGTTTTATGGAATAATACACCAGAATGATTTGAAAAATTATGAATGGTGGGGGTTTGGAGACGTAGATTTAGTTTATGGAAACCTTTCATTGCTTATTAACGATAAGAATTTGCAGCAATATGATTTGTTGACAACACATGTAGATAGAATAGCTGGTCATTTTACTGTGATTCGTAAAAAATCGAAATACACGCGATTGTGTTTGTCTATTCCTGATTGGAAAGAAAAATTATGTGACACAAAGAATTTTGGACTTGACGAAAATGCCTTTACGCGAATTGCAATGACTTTAAAATATAAGTTAATAAACAAACTCTATTATTGTATAGTAAGATTGTTTACTAGTCCTAACAGCAAGCATTATTGGTATTATAAGTTAGACAAATTGTTTTTCTTTTGGAAAAGTCGTATCTTAATGCAAGAGTTTTTTACGACTTTCAAACCTAATCCAATGTTGTCATGTGTTTACAATTCTTCAAATGGTGATATCGTTTGCCCTATAGGTCAAATTAGCAGAATACCAATGGGGGGGAAATTGTATCTACACTTTATGTGTTTTAAAGGAACTCCTTATTACAAGACTAAGCATTTTTGGAAAAAAGACTTTTATCAGATTCCCGATGAATTTGATTTTTCAAAAGGGGCTTTTGTGTCAATAAGCACTGATTCTATAAAGATACTTAACAAACAAGCCAAATGAAGAAGTCTAATTATGCTTTTGTTTCCGCTTTATATGCGAGCAAAACCAAGGGTTTGTATTCAGATATTTATTTCCCAATTATAAAATATTCGTTGGCAAAGATATATGCTGCTAAAATTGGAGGAAATGTATATTGTACGGCTGACGAAGTGTCCGAGTTTATTGATGATAAGTTTTGCATTAGGATACCTACTATCGTTATAGCCAAGTCTGTATGTAAGATTTGCAACAAACCCAACTTTAGTATAGATGTTTATGAAAACGGAAGTACCTTTCAAATAAAAGAAGCTTTATATGATGAGGAAAATATAGAAGATAAGGAGCGTTTCTTTTCAGACAAGCTAGAGGAAATCGAACGTAAGTATAAAGATTTCCTAAGACAACAAGAGTGTACTGACGATGGGGTTTCCTTCTTGCAGTTTATAGCTGATAATACCGATGAAGTATTGGGATACTTTGAGAATGAAAACAAGAGTAATGTTAATGATAAGTATGCAACGCTGATACTATTCTTGCAGTATATTCATGATGCGGACAAAGAACTTTATTCGGTAGTGCATCAGCTGTTTTGGAGTTCTGTTGTTGTGGCTTTTCTGAAAAGTGAGAAACCGTTGGTGAATGATTCTTGTAATGGTATTAACGCGGAATACTTTTTAGATACATCTATTGTTTTAGGTTTACTCGGGTTGTCTACGGTTTTTAAGGAAAGTTATTCTCGGGAGGTATGTAGCATAATCCTGAACTCAGGTGGCTTACTCAAGGTGAATCCGATGACTGTTGAGGAAGTGAAGGGTATATTGGAGAAAGTTGAACTTTGCGGTCCGTATCCGCTTACGGATATAGCTGACTCCTATACAAGGAACAACATGACTTCCAACAAATTGGCCAAGATACGCTTGACCTTGGAAAAAATGCTTCAAGACAAGCAAATCGCCGTGTTCCCCAACATGTCACCTATCGCTATACGAAAGACCATCAATGACTACAAGGGAAAATCCGTCATTAGGCTGTTACGTGATTTTCGGAGAAATAGCCCATCTCCTTTTTCCAAAGATAACTTTAGGGAGATACACGATGTGTACATGGACCATTATGTTAAGGGAAGGCGAAAAGAAAAAGGCGTGGATGAAGGCGTGTACTTCATGACCGACAATGTGGAATTAGTGAAGTTTTGCCGTGAGCAACATAATGATGTAAGCTATATGGTTACCACGGGAAAGGTTGTTTTGGATTTATGGATGCACAGCAAACAGACAATTGATGTTTCAGACTGTGTTCTAACCGAAACCATGGCTCGATGCTTGGGATTACATAAATCTAATGTGAGATACAAAATTATGGAGGTTGCTCGCTTTTATAACCAGACGAAAGACGATTTTGACCCCCAGGTGTACAAGGATTTTATTGGCCATTTGTATCGGAGGGCAAAGAATGTGATTGCTGCCACAGAACAAATAAGCCAGGGTGAGACAATACCGCAGTCGATAGCGAAATTGATAAAAGAGGCCGTAGACAAAGATAACAAAGCATATAATAATTCACTGGCTTTGGCAACAAGAAAGAACCAAGAACTCCAAAAAGAGTCGAAGCAGAAAGAAAAACAAATAGAAGACATCAAAAGTACGGTTGTTGATTTGAAAGGAATGGTTGAAGATTCCAACAAACGCATCGAAGACCTTAAGTCAGAACAGATCCATTTGTCTGGTTCGTTGCAGCAACAGAAGGATAAGTTGCAAAAAACAACGGAAGAACTTGCCAAAGCCAAGCAAGAAAAAGATAGGGCGAATGAAAAGATAAAATTATTTCATGAACGTGAAGGCCTGATAAATAAGATGGAAAAGTTGGAGTTTGAATTGCAAATGGAACGTAAGAAAGCTTTTAAAAATCGTGAACCCCTTTATTATAAAATAGGAGGATACGGTTCTGTGCTTATCTGTATTCTTATGATAGTTGCGGTATTTATAGGATGGTTGAATGGTTGGATGCTTTCTGTTGCGCTTGCGATAATTCCGGTTTCTATTTTTCTGTTTAACAGAAGATTTACTTTAGTCGATCGAGAAGAAGAACGTGCAAAGAAGGCGTATGCCAAATGGGAAAAACGAAGTTCTCGATATAGACAACTCGTCAGTGATTTCAAAAAACTCGATGAAAGACTAAAAGAAATAAATGAAGAATTGAAAGATTAGCATTAATGATGAAAAAGAAATTTTTCCTATATGGCGATCCGTTTCCGAATGCTGGTCCGATGAATGTGAACAGATCTCTTGTTGAGAATGCGGACGAGTGCATGGTCAGTGTTAAGGCGCATAACAAGTATTTGCGTCGGTTGGAAAAGATATGGCAATGTGTGGTGAATCACACGATTGTTGTGTCGGGAGGTATTGGAGCCTTCGATCTGATTGTTGCCAAATTGTTGCGTAAACGTATAGTATACATGATGCATGGTTGCGGCGAGTATGAAAATGAAATCAATAAACTCAATACACCGCAGAAGTATTTGAAGCAGGAAAGTGACGTCCGAGAAGCCGCCTCAATCATTGTGGCTGTGTCGGAGAATTATGCGGAGTGGGTAAGGCGCAGATTCCCACAATATGCTGATAAGGTTACATTTGTGAACAACGGTTTGGAAATCTCTAAGGATTTTTGTGAGCATCAAACTCATAAGGACGGGACCTATTCTATAGCCGTCTCGGGTGGCAATCGCCCTATAAAGTGTAACATCGAGGTGTGCAAAGCCGTAGAAAAACTTGTGGCTGGGGGTATGAATATCGAGTTGAAGGCATTTGGCCGTATTCATGAAAATGGCGAGCCTATTCTGCGATACCCCTTTGTAAAACGCATGGGGCAAATGAGTAGGGATAAATACTATGCAGAATTGAGAAAGACTGATTTGTATGTAATAGCCTCAGACACAGAGCCTTTTGGACTTGTGGTGGGTGATGGAATTAATTGTGGTTGCGCCATGTTGATGTCGAAGAATGTAGGGGCAATCAGCATTTTTGACAAACTTACTTCAGATGATTTGCTAAATGACAATCATGATACAGACGAAATAGCTTTAAAGATCAAGCATCTCTTGCTACACAGCAATGCAAAAAGACTCTTTGAAGCTGTGGATGCTGAGAAATGTTCCGGAAAACAAGCATACTTAAACTTAAAACGTATTTGCTTAGATGAATAATATTTCAGATATTCGCTCTTGCTATGGTTGCGGTGTATGTGCCATTGCATGTGGAAAGGGGATTATTGATATTCGTTTGGACAAGGATGGCTTTTATGGGCCTTATATCACAGATGTGTCTAAATGCGTGGATTGTGGATTGTGTCGCGAAGTTTGCTCTTTTTCGCATGAGAAGACTGCTAGCGGTAACCATCCGATGGTTTCTTATGCTGCCTGGAGCAAAGAAGCTGGAGTAAGACAAGTGTGTGCTAGTGGAGGTGTTGGCTTTGAGATAGGTCGTTATTTGATAAGTCAAGGCTATAAAGTCTTAGGCGTAAAATATAATGTGAAAAAGCAACGTGCAGAACACTTTGTAGCAGCGACGGTGGAAGATCTTATCCCTGCTACGGGAAGTAAATACATCCAAAGTTATACGCTGACTGGTTTAAAGGCCATCAATCGAAAGGAAAAGTTTCTGGTAACAGGAACTCCCTGTCAAATAGATTCTTTCCGTCGCTATATTCGCAAGTTTAGATGTGAAGATAATTTTGTGTTGTTGGATTTCTTCTGTCATGGCGTTCCTAGCGCTCACGTGTGGAGTAAGTATGTACAAGAAGTATCCAGTAAGCTAGATGGTGTGAGCTATGTAGCTTGGCGCAATAAACTGAATGGATGGCATGATTCGTGGGCTATGGTCCTTGATGGTAAAGGGACGCAAGGTGAAGTGGTTGACTGGCACGACTCTTATAATTTGTTAATAAGGGAAAAAAAAGGTTATCTCAATAGTCGCGCTACCCAAGGAGATGCCTTTTACAATATGTTCTTTGGCAATAATTGCTTAGGTAAGGCATGCTATAAGCATTGTAAATTTAAGTATGACCATTCATCTGCTGATATTCGTATTGGCGACATGTGGGGAAATACCTACAAAGACAATGAAAAAGGAGTTACTGCTTGTGTTTCCTTTACTCAACGTGGTGCAGATATTCTGAGACAATGTAATTGCGATCTTGTAGAATATCCCTTTGAACAAGTTGCCGAAGGACAAATTAAAAAGCCTATTCCTTATCCTCTTTTTGGTTGGAAACTTATCAATGTCATGTCAAAGAGCCGCTTGGTGTCTATGAGTGCTCTCGTCCTTGTAAGTAAGATAGTAGGAAAAGCCAATAGGATTTTAAGAAAAACAAGATGAAGAAAGCATTACTGACAACTATATTTAGAGTTCCAAATTTTGGAAGCGTCTTGCAAACCTATGCCACGCAAGCGGTTTTGGAAAACATGGGCATATCCTGCTTCGTCCTTAATTACGATCATAATAATAGTAAGTGGGCCCGTAAACATGGTGTGAAAGGCGAGTCTTTCAAATCTAAAATTTCCACTAGGCTTGGTGTAACACCTTTGCATAGAAAAAAGAGGAAATTGCAGTTGTTCATAGCCCAACACTTGCATCTTACGATGAAGTATGGTTCATTTGAAGATATTAAAGAGAACGAAGGAACCGATTATGATGTTTACGTTGCGGGAAGCGACCAAATTTGGAATACTAAATATACCAATTGTGACCCAATTTTCCTACTTCAATTTGTTACGGGACAGGGTAAAAAACGCATATCCATAGCTTCGAGTTTTGCATGTGATAAACTTGATGTAAAGTACGAGAAAGTGTTTAAAAAGGAATTAAGCGTTTTTGACGGCATTTCTGTTAGGGAGATTAAGGGGCAAGAGGTGCTCAGAAGTATTGGGATTACCAACTCTCATATAGTTCTTGACCCAACGTTGCTTCTTTCTCGTGATCAATGGGATGAATTGGCAGTGCGCCCCAGTAAGCCCCAAAAAGCAAAGTTCATTCTTTTATACATGTGGAGTTATGCATTTGAACCGCGCCCGTATATATATGATGTGCTCAAATATTACAAGAACAAAATGGACTGTCAAATTATAGCTCTTGAGGGATATGATAAATCTGATAAGTACCAAAGAGCGTTAGACGTGCAAGATGCCACAGATAGTTCCGTTGCTGATTTTCTAGGCTACTTTGCAAATGCAGCATTGGTAGTAACGTCATCTTTCCATGGAACGGCGTTTGCTGCGAATTATGGGGTTCCTTTGATTTCTGTAGTTCCTAGTGGAGGAGATGATCGCCAGAGTAGTTTGCTTGAATTGTTAAATCTGTCTTGTTGCAAGTTAGCTGTTGGTGAATCGATAGATCATGCCAATCCTTTTTATGAGCCTAAGGACGAACAGGATCGATTGGGTGTGTTGCGAAACGAATCGTTGGAATGGATAAGTAAACAGATATAGGAATATGATTGCAAAGATTATAAATAAGCTAAAGAAGATTTATTACACCTCAAGCTCTGAACGTTTTGTTGCTTATCTTGCTAGGGGGGGTAAAAATGGGCGAGCGTGTGATCTTTCGCGATCCCCATACCACGCATATTGACATGACGCGCCCTTGTTTAGTAAGCATTGGCAATGATGTAGACATCAATGTCAATTTTACCCTTTTGACGCATGATTGGTGCTCGCATGTGTTTCGCAACAAGTTTCATGATTTTCTTAACTCTTCAGGTAAGGTGAGCATTGGAAATAACGTTTATATAGCTACGAATGTTACCCTATTGAAGGGGGTTTCCATTGGCGATAATTGTATAGTTGGCGCTGGCTCGGTGGTCAATAAGAGCATCCCAGCTAATAGCGTTGCAGTGGGTGTTCCTTGTCGTGTAGTGAGTACGATAGATGATTATTACAATAAATGCAAAACAAGATGTTTAGCAGAGGCGCAAGAGTACATTCGTTGTTTTCGTGAGCGCAATGGACGTAATCCTAAAGCTTCTGAACTGTGGGAAGAGTTTATTTTCTTTGTAGACAAGAATAATGTCAACCAATATCTTGAGATAACTGTGAAGCGTCAATTAGGTGCAGGATATGCCGATTGGCTCGATGGTCATCATGCGCCCTTTGCATCGATCGACGAATTCTTGGCTTCAATAGTCTAAATAGAATTGTCAATAGACAAATAATGATTACAACAGATTTTATATACATATTTCTCAATTTAGTGATGCTGGCAGTGTTTGTGATAGCAGGCGTCTGTATCAGCCATGATAAGAAAAATTATTGGAAATATGCAATTTGGCCCGTTATTGTCTTTACACTCATTCTTGGCTTACGCTTAAATAGAGGTAACGACTATATCCATTATATGCAAGTTTACCTTTATGATTTGGAGGCCAATCAGGTTTTGTTTACCTCGTTTAATCATTTTTTACAATACATAGGTACAGGCCCGCATTGGATATTTATGTGGTATTCTGGAGCATTTGTCTTGGGGGGTATGTTCTTCATGAGATCTTTAAGTCGATATGCAAAGTGGGTGCTTCCGTTGTTCTTGATTTCTTTTACAGTGTTTTCAGAATACATGATTCGTCAAGCTTTTGGATATACTTTTGTATTCCTTTTTATAATGTTTATGTTTGATGATGACATGACAAAGATGAAGAGATGGGCTTGTATGTTTGTCTGCTTCTATTTGTCGTATGGTATTCATTCTGTAAATGCGTTACCCTGCATATTTAGTGTTGTACTTTATTATTTTAGAAGGAGACCTTTTATGCCGCTTGTTACAATTCCATTGTATCTGTTAGCGTCATATTATATACAGCAGAATTTTGATTTTAGTTACTTTGATGGAGTGTTGTCTTTTTTAGGAGAACATAATGATAAGTATGCTTCATATACAGACAATGCTGGAAGATGGTTTTCAGAAGATGCTATACAAGAAGGATTCAAACGGAAGCCCTTGATAAAAGTGTTTCAAACGCTTGGTGATTGTTCTCTTATCTTTTTAGGTTATATACTATTACATTTAAAAGAAAATCACAAAATGACCTTTTTGTATAATACATTTGTGTTTGGTGCAATTTTTAGCCAAAGTTTTTATACGTTGGAACTTTTACGCAGAATGGGGGACAGTATGTATTGGTATTGGGCATTTCCATTAGCATATGTGCTGTGTAATAGAACTGTGGTTGTAAAAGCGTTCAAAATGCAGTTCGTGGGGCGTATGATGATGTTCTTTTTGGTATTTTATTGTTATGATTACTTGAAATACCTGTTATTAAGAGAGAATGAAATGTTTCATTTTCTATGGGATTTATAAAAATATGAAAAATGTCGAAAGTATCAATTATTGTACCTGTATATAATGTCGAGCCATATCTCGACACTTGTATGCGAAGTCTTTTAAATCAAACATTAAAAGACATAGAGATTATTTTAGTGGACGACGAGTCGCCAGACAATTGTCCGAAGATGTGTGATGAATATGCCAAGCGGGATTCCCGAGTAAAGGTCATTCATAAAAAGAATGGAGGGTTAGGACTCGCACGCAATTCTGGAAAGGAAATTGCAACTGGCGAGTATGTAACGTTTTTGGATTCTGATGATTATGTGGATTTAACAGCTTATGAACATCTGTATAATATCGCTAAGCAAAATGATTTAGAAATGCTTCGTTATGGGTTAGACCGTTTTGAGGTTGCAGGTTGTTTGCAAGGGTACAACGATGATGACAAGGTGCAAATTTTGGATAATGCAAATCTGATTAAACAACTATCCCTTTGTATTTTCTCTGAACCTCTTTTTAAAGAACAAGAAAAATTGTTCTCAGGAGGAAGTGTTTGTGTTGTTCTATTCAAGAATAAGTTTCTGAAGGATAATCATTTGATGTTTGTTAGCGAAAAAAAAATATTGAGCGAAGATTTTGTTTTCACTCACCAATGTTACCTGCATGTTAAGAGAATAGGTAATGTACCCCATACTTATTATCATTATCGCTTTAATCCCAACTCCATAACCACGAATGTTGATGTTGATAAAATGGATAAGGTGTATGAGTTCTGTGACTATTTTACAAATCTGTATAAGCAGGATGGATTTTCCGAGAAAGAATCAGTTGTTTATCCCATGGGGTATTATCTCTCAGGGATGAGGGCGCAAGCAAAGTTAGTTCTTCTTTCAGATTTGCCTCTTAAAAAGAAAAAGGATTGGTTTAAAAAGGTTCGTGATCATTCATATACAAAATTGATTGCCCAAAAGTATCCTTTGAAGAAGATGTCAGTATTCCAGCGGATTCATTTTCAAGTCTTTTATCATAATCATTTTTTCACTTTGCTTCTCTTAGTGAAAATATTTAAATTATTAAAAAAGCAATGATATATTTGTTGTTTGATAATCCCAGCGATAAAAAGAAGCTATCTTTTATAACTACTACCTTTAGTTCAAAGGTAAAGCAGATATACTCACCAAAAAGGAATAAGCTTATTATAGGATGGTTACTGGGTTGTTTGAAGGTTCTTAAATTAAGCCAAAAAGATGACACTATAGTTTGTTGGT
>JABLTL010155408.1_pt1 | contig 13471 bp, 8 predicted proteins | sample 7160151 | NCBI WGS metagenome assembly JABLTL01 (sample SAMN14651223, study PRJNA627086) | human gut metagenome | isolation source: feces | host: Homo sapiens
CTATTTGACCCTGTTTCCAAGTGTTAAATTTTGGCAATAATATTTTACATTTTCACATGGCCGCGTGCATTTATCCCATGCCGCGCTTCACGCAGGGTCATGCCAAGTTTCTTGTCTTCGAGGAGTTTTAGAGGACGTCAATAATCGAATGTCAAAATAAATGCCTACCTTTGCCCTAACGCCGGGCAAGGCATCGTGCCGATGCCGAACCGGCGTTTTTGAAAAGACATTGTTTATAAAAAAAGACATGAGAACAGACAATTGCGTCACGATGGCCATGCCATGTGGCCTGCGCGCCATCCACATGCCCTCCAGCTCGCCCGTGGTCTACCTGGGCTACCAGATAGCGGCAGGCTCGCGCGACGAGCGGGAAAACGAGGAGGGCCTCGCCCACTTCTGCGAGCACATGACCTTCAAGGGCACTGAGCGACGGAGCGCGTGGAACATCCTCAACTGCCTTGAGGCGGTGGGCGGAAGCCTGAACGCCTACACCACGAAAGAGTGTACGGTGTTCTACGCAGCCGTGCCGGAGCACTACACACGGCGCGCCGTCGACCTGCTCACCGACATAGTGTTCCACTCGACATACCCGCAGAAGGAGATTGACAAGGAGGTGGAGGTGATATGCGACGAGATAGAGAGCTACAACGACTCACCGGCAGACCTCATCTACGACGACTTCGAGAACATAGTGTTCCACGGTCACCCCTTGGGCCACAACATCCTCGGCACCACGGAGCGCGTGCGCTCGTTCACCACCGCCGACGCGCTGCGGTTCACCAGCCGGCTCTACACGCCCAGCAACGCCGTATTCTTCATGTATGGCGGCAATAAGTTGCCGACCATCCCCATCGGCTCTGCCACGCTTGCAGAGCCACGCTTGCAGAAAACCGCCATTTCATCGGCATCGCTTTTCAGCGCCGCCGGCGTGACCACGCGCGACAAGGGCACCCACCAGGCCCACGTGATGCTCGGCTGCCCTTCCTATGGCGCTTCCGACGACCTGCTGCGTGAGCGCATGAGCCTGTACCTGCTCAACAACATCATCGGGGGCAGGGGCATGAACTCAAGGCTCAACGTGACGCTGCGCGAGCACCGCGGACTCGTCTACACCGTGGAAAGCTCCATGACCACGTATGGCGACACCGGACTGTGGTGCACCTATCTCGGATGCGACAAGGACGACGTGAGGCGCTGTCTTCGCCTCGTGAGGCGCGAGCTCGACAAGTTCATGGACGAGCCACTGTCGGAGCGACGCCTCAACGCCGCGAAGAAACAACTTAGGGGGCAGCTTACGATAGACTGCGACAACCGCGAGAACTTCGCCCTCGACCTCGGCAGCGTGTACCTCTTCCGCGACAAGGCGCGCGACGTGGAGAAGACATGCAAGGAGATTGACGCCGTGACAGCCGAGGACATACAACGCGTGGCACGACACATCTTCGAGCCAAGCAAGATGACCACACTCATATACAAATAAACGATGATAATCACCGATGAAACCGCCGATTTCATACGCCTCCACCGCCTCGACGACGTGAGGGCTCTCGCCTTGAAGGGCGATGGCAACGGCAAGGTGGACCTCGCCTTCGCCCTCAACCAGATACAGGGCTGGCAGACGGCAAGGCGGAAGTTGCCCTCATGGGCGGCGGCAGACGGCATGGTGTATCCCCCACACCTCAACATGGAGCAATGCTCAAGCGAGGCCACGGCAAGATACAAGAGCCACTGCCTGGCCTCGGGCCGCGACCTCTCCCAAGCCACGCTCGTGGACCTGACGGGCGGTTTCGGAGTAGACTTCTCCATCATGTCACGCCCGTTTGCCAAAGCCATATACGTGGAGCGAAACGCGGAGCTCGCGGAAGTGGCGCGCCACAACTTCGGCATTCTCGGACTGGGGAACGTAGAGGCAGTGTGCGCCGACGCCACGGAGTTTCTCGCCACGCTCCCACGGAAGAGCGGCGAGGGGCCACAGACCGTGGTGTTTCTCGACCCAGCGCGGAGAGACGGCAACGGCAAGAAGGTGTTCAGGATAGAGGATTGCAGTCCGGACATCATCGGCCTGCGCGACGAGCTGCTCAGCCGTGCCGACGTGATAATGATAAAGTTCTCGCCAATGCTCGACTGGCACATGGCGTTGAGCCAGCTCGGCCATGACCTGCCGGCATGGGCAGGCGACATCGAGCAAGAGGTGCACGTGGTGTCCACGAGAAACGAGTGCAAGGAGCTGCTGATAGTGATGAGCCGGGCGCAAGGCGAAAAGAGACCTACGAGAATAGTCTGCCACAACGACGGCCAACGGTTCGAGACAGCCGACACCCATTCCAAGCCGACCCTTTGGCAGGGCGACCCGGAAGACGCCAAGGGCATGTGCCTCTTCGTGCCAAACGCCTCGATAATGAAAGCCGGGGTGTTTGGCGAGCTGTCGCGCGAATACGGCATCGACATGCTCGACCGCGACTCACATCTCTTTATAAGCGGGCAAGACAGGCCCGACTTCCCTGGCCGCCGATTCGAGATAGACCGCGCCTGCACCATGAACAAGAAAGACCTGCGAAAGGCGCTGGAGGGCATAAGCCAAGCCAACGTGTCGGCACGCAACTTCCCTGTCGGCGCCGACGCCCTGAGAAAGCGGCTGCGCCTGAAAGACGGAGGCGACACCTACCTCTTCGCCACGACAGTGGGCAAGAAACACATCGTGCTGGTGTGTCATGCCATGATGACACAATGCCACACTGACAAGAATTGACCATTGTCAAGCCAATTGACAGTCGTCAAGAAAGAGCCCTGTCGGGCCAGATTTTCCCCGACAGGCTTTGCCACAAGCCATAAAGGCATTACCTTTGCAGTGCAATTAGAGGATAACAAATAATAAATAAAGAAAGGATAACAAAAATGACAGTTAGTACTTTTATCGCAACAGTAGCATTGATGTTCGGTCTTATCGCTTTCGTTGGAGTTCACACCGACAGGAGCGCAAGAGCTTAAAAGACCGAGAGAGGAAGGAGGAAAACAAATAAGAGTTAGCATAGAAATAAGAATATCAGAAGGCCGCAAGTGGATATTTCCGCTTGCGGCTTTTTTATTGGGCTTTGTCGGTTTTTCTTAGTATCTTTGCATAAGATAAGCTGCACCTCAGCATAATACAAAAAGAGAAAGCAAGATGACTGATGCCATAACATATTTGGAAAGCTCGCACAAGTTTCGTCGCAACGTGCTGACGGGCGAGCTGCTCTACGCCGATGCCGACGGATGGCACAAGCTCTCGAAAGAGGGACGCAACACCATCATCCTGAACGCCCTGCGCGACGGCGTGAGCCTGGAGGAAGAGACCCTGGACCGCTTTGTCGGCTCCACGCTCGTGGAACAATGGAACCCGGCAAGGCAATGGCTTGACGAACTGCCCGAATGGGACGGCGAGGACTACGTGCTCGAACTGTCACAACGCGTCATAACGTCGAACCCCGATTGGGCGGAGCGTTTCCACAAATGGATGCTGCAGACCGTGGCGCGGTGGATGGACATGGAGGTGCCACACAGGGACGCCATAGTGCCGGTGATAGTGGGACAATGGGGCTACGGCAAGACTTCTTTCTGCTATCAGCTCCTGCCGCCGCCGCTAAGGCTATATTATACCGACAAGATAAAGCTCAGCAACTCGGCTGAGGTCTACGAGCTCCTGACCACGAACCTGCTGGTCAACATCGACGAGTTTTACCAAGAGAGCACGCTGCAAGAGCCGCTCGTGAGATACATCTTCTCACGCTCCACGCCCGTGTTTCGCCGACCCTACGGCACCACCGAGGAGCCGCGCAGGAAATACGCCGGCTTCATAGCCACGACGGGAAACCTGCACCCCATGACCGACGCCGCCGGAGCCGCGCACCTCTTCTGCGTGGAGGCGGGACGGAAGATAGACCTCTCGCCCATCCCCTACGAGCAACTCTACGCGCAGCTCAAGGAAGAACTGGAGAGCGGCATGGACTATCTGCTCGACGACGACGAGCGAGAGCGCATGGCCGGGCAGAACTCGCCATTCGAGGAGGCCGACAACCTGGTGAAGATGGTGCGCCTGCTATACGCCAACCCGCCAAAGGGACAGAAGGCGAAAGCCGTGTACATAGACACCATAATAGACAGGCTGATGCAGGAATACCCCTATTGGACCCCTGGCGACCACGTGAACCAAGACGTGGGCTTCGCCCTGCAAGAGGCAGGATTCACACGAAGCCGGATACACGGGCGCTCGTGCTACCGCATAGTGCCACGCGACCCGCGACGCCTCGACTTCAACGACGACAGCACGGAAGAGAAGAAGAAAGACGACTTCGCCGACAACCCTCTGGCACAAGCATTGCTGGCCGGACTGGGGAAAAGGTAGGGCGAACATATAACGACGAACAACAAAGAACAGACAAGGATACAGAATGAAAAGTTCAGATAAATCTCTCACGCCAATGATGCGGCAGTTCTTCTCCATGAAGTCGAAGCACCCTGACGCGTTGCTGCTTTTCCGCTGCGGCGACTTCTATGAGACCTACTGCGAGGATGCCGTGGAAGCGTCGAAGATACTTGGCCTGACGCTGACCAAACGCAACAACGGCGCGTCGGCGGGAGCGGAGATGGCGGGATTCCCGCACCACGCACTCGACACTTACCTGCCCAAGCTTATCAGGGCGGGAAAGCGCGTGGCGATATGCGACCAACTGGAAGACCCGAAGAAGAAACGGGCCATGATAAAGGGCAAGAAGGGGCTCACGGAAATGGACAAGATGGTGAAGCGCGGCATTACGGAACTCGTCACGCCGGGCATAGCCATGAGCGACAACGTGCTCAACTACAAGGAGAACAACTTTCTCGCGGCAGTGCACTTCGGCAAGGCGGCATGCGGCATCAGCTTCCTCGACATTTCCACCGGAGAGTTCCTCACCGGGCAAGGCACTTACGACTACGTGGAGAAGCTCATTGGCAACTTCTCGCCAAAGGAGGTGCTCTACGACAAGACACGGCGCAAGGACTTCGAGAACTATTTCGGCAACAAGCTGACCATATTCGAGCTCGACGACTGGGTGTTCACCGAGCAAAACGCGCGGCAGAAGCTCTTGAAGCACTTCGGCACGAAATCGCTGAAAGGATTCGGAGTGGAGCATCTCAAGGACGGCATAGTAGCCTCGGGCGCGATAATGCAATACCTGGAGCTGACGCAGCACACCAACATAAACCACATCACCTCGCTGAAACGCATAGAGGAAGACAAATACGTGAGGCTGGACAAGTTCACCATTCGCTCGCTGGAGCTTCTGCAACCCATGCAGGAAGACGGCAAGTCGCTGCTCAACGTCATAGACCGAACCATCACGCCGATGGGCGGGAGAATGCTGCGAAGGTGGGTAGTGTTCCCGCTGAAAGACGTGAGGCACATCAACGACCGCCTCAACGTGGTGGAATATTTCTTCAAGGCACCAAACTTCAGGCAGATAATCGACGAGCAACTGCACAGGGTCGGCGACTTGGAACGCATAATATCAAAGGTGGCCGTGGGCAGGGTGACGCCACGCGAGGTGGTGCAGCTGAAGACGGCATTGCAGGCCATACAACCCATAAAGTCGGCTTGCCTCTACGCCAACAACGACAGCCTGAAACGCCTCGGCGAGCAGATGAACCTCTGCGAGAGCCTGCGCGACAGGATAGAGAAGGAGATACAGCCCGACCCGCCACAGCTCGTGTCGAAAGGCGACGTGATTGCCGAGGGATACAGCCAGCAACTCGACGAGCTGAGGCACATCTCGCGCGGCGGAAAGGACTACCTGTTGGAGATACAGCAGCGTGAGGCCGAGACGACAGGCATCGCCTCGCTGAAGGTGGGCTACAACAACGTGTTCGGCTATTACCTTGAGGTGCGCAACACGTTCAAGGACCGCGTGCCGGCCGACTGGATAAGGAAGCAGACCCTGGCACAGGCAGAGAGATACATCACGCCAGAGCTGAAACAATATGAGGAGAAGATACTTGGCGCCGACGAGAAGATTCTGGAACTTGAGTCGCAACTGTTCTCGGAGCTGATTGTAGACATGCAGGAGTTCATACCGCAAATACAAATCAACGCCAACATCCTCGCCCACATCGACACCCTACTCTCGTTTGCGAAGGTGTCGGAAGACAACGCCTACGTGAGGCCAGTGGTCGACGACACCACCGTGCTCGACATTCACCAAGGCCGCCACGCCGTGATAGAGACGCAGATGCCGCTCGGAGAGCGCTACGTGCCCAACGACGTGTACCTTGACACGGAGAAACAACAGGTAATGATGATTACCGGCCCTAACATGGCAGGAAAGTCGGCACTGCTGCGCCAGACCGCCATCATCGTGCTGTTGGCGCAGATAGGCTGCTTCGTGCCGGCGGAGAGCGCGAGGGTGGGACTCGTGGACAAGATATTCACGAGGGTCGGCGCGAGCGACAACCTCTCGCTTGGAGAATCAACGTTCATGGTGGAGATGACCGAGGCGGCCGACATACTGAACAACGTGTCGCCCCACTCGCTCGTGCTCTTCGACGAACTGGGCAGGGGCACGTCGACCTACGACGGCATTTCCATCGCCTGGGCGATAGTGGAATACCTGCACGAACACCGTGGCTCGCAAGCTCGCACGCTCTTCGCCACACACTATCACGAGCTCAACGAGATGGAAAAACATTTCCAGCGTATAAAAAACTACAACGTGGCCGTGAAGGAGATAGACGGAAAGGTGATATTCCTTCGCAAGCTCACGCCTGGAGGGTCGGAACACTCGTTTGGCATCCACGTGGCCGAGATGGCAGGAATGCCGCGATCCATCGTGAACCGGGCCAACGACGTGCTGAAAGAACTGGAGGCTGACAACGCGGAAGTGGGCAACGCGGGCAAGGCAAAAGTGGAAAACATCGGAAAAGACAGAGATGGCGTACAGCTCAACATCTTCCAGCTCGACGACCCCGTGCTGAAACAGGTGCGCGACGAGATACTTGAACTTGACATCAACAACCTCACGCCGGTGGACGCGCTAAACAAGCTCAACGAGATAAAGAAAATTGTGACGGGAAAGTCGTGCTGAAGCACACGGCTCAAAGGGCGACGCCTTGCTTGCCATGCATGAAGCCAACGGCAAGGCAGCACGCCCGTCACACGGCTGGCGCCATTGAAAACAAGCACGTGCCAACACACCGTAAACAAGAAAACAAAAATCCCTGTTGCCATCGCGACAACAGGGATTTTTGTATATATAAATAATGTGTTTATGCCTTGACAGGCTCAGCGGCTACAGGCTGCTCAGCGTTGTCTTCCATATTGTTGATCTTCTTGCCCAACACGATGTAAGCGATTGGCGAAGCGAGGAAGATGGAACTCAACGTACCAACTACCACACCAACAATCATGGCGAACGAGAACGAACGGATGGAGTCGCCACCAAGGATGAAGATAGCGAGCAACACGATCAACGTGGAAACAGACGTGTTAATGGTACGCGCGAGGGTCTCGTTGATAGAGTCGTTGAACAACTTCTGCTTGTCACCCTTAGGATGCAAGTGGAGATTCTCACGAATACGGTCGAACACCACCACGGAGTCGTTGATGTCGTAACCAATCACCGTAAGGATGGCGCCGATAAACGCCTGGTCAATCTCAAGCGAGAAGCCTATCCAGCCATAGCAAAGCGAGAAGAGGCCGACGACCATTGTCGTGTCGATGGCCAAAGCCAAGATTGAACCGACAGAGAAACCGACGTTGCGGAAACGCAGAAGGATATAAAGGAATATGCAAAGCAAGGCCAAGCCTACACTTATGATAGCGTTCTTCGTAATATCCTTAGCCACCGAAGGTCCTACCTTTGAAGAACTGATGATGGAGCCACCCTGGCGGATGTCCGGGTTCTTGAAGGCGTCCACGTTAGCCTGGCTCACGAAGCCACTCTTATGGAGAGCGTTGTAGAGTATTGTCTCAGCCTTGTCGTCAGCGTTAGGATCGTTGCTGTCGATGTCCCAGTTGGTGCTCACGCGGATGGTCTGGCCGTCGGTGCCAATGGCGATAACCGTTGTAGTGGCAAGCTTGCCCTTTTCGGAACCAGTGGTGTTGACGAAAGCGTTTTGCAGCACAGGACGAACATCCTCAACGGGAACCGACTTGTTGAGCGTGACAACATAGTTGCGACCACCGGTGAAGTCGATGCTCTGGCTCAAGCCGCGAATGGCGAAGCTGGCAATGCAGATGACGATTGCCACGGCATAGACGACGAAGCTCACCTTGTACATCGACATGAAACGATACTTGGTGTTCTGCATGAGGTTCTTTGAGAAACCGGTCCAGAACTTCAAGTGCATCCACTTGCCATGATTGAGCTTGTACTCATAGATAAGGCGAGTGAGGTAAACGGCGGTGAAGAAGTTACATACGATACCGATAATCCAAGTCGTGGCGAAACCACGGATAGGTCCTGTTCCGACAGCGAGAAGGATGATACCTGTTATCAATGAAGTGAGGTTGGAGTCGAAGATGGCAGAGAAAGCGTTGCTATAACCTTCGGATATGGCCTTTCTCATGTCCTTGCCCTTGCGAAGCTCCTCCTTGATACGCTCATAAACAAGCACGTTGGCATCCACGGCGGTACCCAACGAAAGCACCATACCGGCAATACCACTCATTGTCAACGCGGCCTGGAACGACGTGAGTATGCCAAGCGTGAAGAACACGTTGATGAGCAACGCGCCAATGGCGATAGAGCCAGGGATGACATTGTAGATGGCAAGCATGAAGATTATCAACAGCACGAAAGCCACGATGAACGAGACGATACCCTGCTGGATTGACTGCGCGCCGAGCGTAGGACCAACGACCTCCTCCTGCACGATGTGGGCGGGAGCCGGCATACGACCGGAGTTAAGAGTGTTGGCAAGGTCCTTGGTGTCTTGCACCGTGAAGTTACCGCTGATAGAGCTTTGTCCACCGCTAATCTCGCCATTCACGCGAGGAGCGGAGTAAACCACGTTGTCGAGGGTGATGGCGATTGCCTTGCCCACGTTGGCCTTTGTCAGCTCGGCCCAACGGCGTGCGCCCTCAGAGTTCATGGTCATGGAAACCTCAGGCTGGCCAGTGAGCTGGTTGAACTCATCCTTAGCCTGAACGACCACGTCGCCTTCCAGTGGAGCACGGCCGTTTGTCGTAGTGACCTTCAAGGCATGAAGCTCAAAGATGTTCTTTGCCTGGATGCCATCAGCTGGCTTGGCACTCCAAAGGAGCTTGAGGTCGCTGGGCAGGATTTGCTTTGCGAGGCTGCCATAGATAATCTTGTTGATGGCGGCGGTGTCGCGCACGCTTGCATATCCGCAAACGCTCAAGCCTTGGCCTGTGGTCTGCAGCATGGCGAGCAATGGGTGCAATTTCTTTGCCTCCTCAAGCTGCGCGTCTGGAGTGGCCTTGATGTTCTTCTTGGCGTCTTTGCCATTCTTGAGTTGGAACTTAGGCTTCTCCTGCTTTGCCTGCTTAACCTCCTTCTCGGCAGTGGCCTTGGCTGCGGCTACGTCGTTCTCGGCCTTGGCAGAGTCAGCGGCGACCTTCTCGTCGGCATCGCCATTGGCGACACGCTGGTCGAGTTGCTGCAGATAAGGAAGCACCTCGTCGGCGTTGTAGGTCTCCCAGAACTCCAAGTTGGCAGAGCCCTGCAAGAGTTTACGCATACGCTCAGGCTCGCGGATACCAGGCATCTCGACAGAGATACGGCCCTCGGCACCCTGCACCTTCTGGATGTTGGGCTGCACCACGCCAAACTGGTCGATACGCGTGCGTACCACATTGAAAGAGTTGTCAATGGCCGCAGACACCTCGGCGCGAAGCGTCTTCTCCACCTCGCTGTCTGTGCTTGTAGGAGAAACCTTGCCCTGCAGCTCAGTGGTGGCGAACACCTCGGCAAGCTTGTGGCCAGGGGCGTTCTTGTGATAAGCATTGATGAAAAGAGTGATGAAGTCGCCCTGTGTGGCTTGCAACTCCTTGCGAGCCTCGTCCATGGAACGGGTGAAGGCGATGTCGGTCTTGTGATCGGCAAGATTCTCCACCACGTCGGGCACAGAGATCTCAAGGATCACATTCATACCGCCCTTAAGGTCCAGACCCAGACCAATCTGAGTCTCGAGGCACTTCTGATAGCTGTAGATGCCAAGATACTTCACAGAATCCTTGTAATCCTGCTGGGCAACGGCATCGGGCCGCTTGGCCGCCTGACTGTCATAATAGCTTGTGGCAATCGGGAAGCTCAAGTAGAAGAGGCTCACGAGCGTCAGAAGAACGGCTGTCGTGATAACGATTCCTTTGTTTTGCATTGTGTTTGTTAGTTATTTTTGTTGTTTCTATTTCTCCAAAATATATAATATGTGCAAAGTTACAAGTTTTTTTAGTTTATAATGAAGAAAACTAAGGAAAATTAAAGCTTAAGCCAGCACATTATAGGATAATGGTCTGAATTTTTAATGGAATTGTCCACTTTGCAAGCATAGGGTTTAAAGTCCGGAGTGCAAAGTATATTGTCGATTCTGACATACATTCTCGACTTGTGATAGCTTATGCCCGGACCGTTGCCGGTTTCCTCAAAGCAGTCGACAAGTCCCTTGGAAATGGTGCGATGCGCGTAAGAGAGCGGCGTGTCGTTGAAGTCGCCACACACGATCATCGGCACTCCGCCATGATAAGCTATATACCTTGCCACCGCGTCAGCCTCGGGAGCGCGCTTCTTGGTTTGCTGGCCAAGGTGGTTGATAAGCCATTTTGACGTTCGTGTCACCGCCTTTCCTTTAAGCTCGCCTTTCATGAGCTGCTGAAACTGCTCCTTCTCGTCAAGGCTTAGCCCCGTGGTCTCAAGGTGGTTGTTCACGACGATGACATCGCGATGGCGCACCCTCAACTTGAAAGCGCAACTCATGTTGCCTTTCGATTGATAGCGTATGTGCTCCTTTGAAAGTATGGGGTACTTGGAGAAGATGGTCATGAAGTCGCCCTTGTTCTTGGCCGTGTCCTTATACTCATATACCTTTCCCAAGATGGAATCGACCTGCACGCTGCCGACCTCATGTTCCGCAGACTCTTGCAGGCACACGATGTCGGCATCCTGGCGTTTTATGTATTGGAGTATGGCATTAGGCTTGTCGCGATCCTCCCATCCAGCATAGCTATACACGTTGTATGACAACACCTTAATGCTTCCCTTTGGCGGATCGGACGGGAAGTTGAAGGGACAATATTTCCTCACCGGCCCATAGCACACGACAAAGCCCAACAAGGGTATGATGACCATCTTGACCTTTACCAACGCCCAAAAGACGAGAAAGAAGAAATTGATGGCAAGGACAACGGGAAAGAATAAACCCATGTTGCTCAGCTTGGGCCATACCGTAGGGTCAACCTTGTCGGCATTGCCAATGAGCAGCATGAGCAGGATGGAAGCCACGTTGGCCCCACCTATTATCTGAAAGGCTACACGCAATACCTTGCTCATTTCTTGCTTTGATCGAAGAGGGTCTGCTTCTCGTCACGCGTCAGACTGTCGTAACCGCTCTTGCGTATCTTGTCAAGGATGCGGTCAACCTCCTCTTGCTTGGCCCTTTTGTTGGCGTTGTAGTCCCAGTCGGGATTATCGTTACGCTGACGTTTAATCTTGCTTTGCTCCCACTTGCTTCTCATGTTGTTGAAAAACTGCGAGCCACCTTGCATTCCGCCACCGTAAGGATGCCGCTGCCAATACCTTATCAAGAAGAATCCGAATATCATGCCGCCGAGGTGCGCTATATGAGCCACCTGCGAGCCTGGCTGGGCAAGCGCTGAGAAAAACTCCACCGCTATGGAGCCGAGCACCATCCACTTGGCCTTGATGGGAATTGGAATTGGTATGATGAACATTCGCTCATCCGGAAACATCATGCCAAAGGCGAGAAGCAAAGAATAGATGGCACCGGAAGCCCCAACCGTGGTCCAAAGTCTCAGCGCAGAGTCGTTGGCGGCGGCCACTTGCAGCAACTGCGAGAAGCCGTAGCCAGCGTCGGAAGAGATGACATAAAACTGCACAAACTGGGCTATCTCTTGCATCAATCCAGCGCCGACGCCACAAAAAAGATAGTAGGCGATGAAACGGCGAGGCCCCCAAACGCGCTCCATCACGGAGCCGAACATCCACAGCATGAACATGTTGAGGATGATGTGCTCCCAACCGCCATGCATGAACATATAAGTAATGAGCTGATATACATGGAAATCGGTGGCAAGGAAGAAATGCAGGCCAAACAAAGAGTTGAGGTCAACAACTCCTGTCTTCCCCAAGGCGAGCATGGCCATGAAACACAAGAGATTTACGATAATGAGGTTGCGGGTTACCGCGGGTATTCTAAGCATAACTTACTATATAATTCCATTTTCAAGCCGCCGCGCATTGCCGACAAGGCGACATCGTTGCAAAATTACGAAAAAAAGCCCTTAAAAGTCCATTCCGCGAGCCTTTTACCACTTTTTTTAGGCTTTTATGTCATTTTTCTTTTCTTTTTGTTTGTTGAATAAAACTATTGCACTATATTTGTCGCTGAATAAGGGATTTAGAGCAAAAACCATGGTTGCCGTCCTTTTTCCACCACCCCAAAGCACATAAATAATCAAGCAAGACAAACCCATTAAACTATATCACAATTATGACAAAAGCAGATCTTATCAAGAAGATTGCCACGGCAGCCAATATCAACGCCACTGAAGCCAAGCAAGCTCTCGATGCCGCGACAGAGTCTATCAAGCAAGCTCTTGCCGCAGGCGAGAAGGTTCAACTCTTAGGTTTCGGCACGTTCTCTGTCAACGAGCGCCCGGCACGCGAGGGCAAGAACCCGCAGACAGGCGAGGCCATACACATCGACGCAAAGAAGGTTGCCAAGTTCAAGGCTGGCGCTGACTTTGAAAAGCTGCTCAACGCGTAAGCTCGGCAACAACCAACAAAAGATTTAACTAAACACACCCTGGGAAGCCACCATGCATTCCCAGGGTGTTGCATTTATATGCAAATTATTGTTACGCGCAATTGATTTTCATCGCAAAACAGACGAAAAGCGTGTAAATATTTGCCAAATTCATTATTAAGGCTTAATTTTGCAGCTGGGAGAAACGGCAAACTATTAAAACTCATACTTGGCAAATAGTTTTTCGCTATCTTAATATATCTTTGTTAGAAAGGACGTTATAACATTTGACGTGCATTTTTATCGTTAAGATATAATGTCGGCAAATGGTAAAAACAACTATAAGATAATAATAACAATTGATTTAGAAAATCCAAATTATCAAAATGTATAACAAGAAAAGAAGCGGCATGAGGACGTGGAGACACTGCCTGTTGGCAAGCTCATTCCTCATTGCCAGCTCCACGGCATTTGCCGAAAGCGACATCAGTGGCACTGTGGTCGATGCCAAGGGAAA
>JABLTL010030000.1_pt1 | contig 13470 bp, 9 predicted proteins | sample 7160151 | NCBI WGS metagenome assembly JABLTL01 (sample SAMN14651223, study PRJNA627086) | human gut metagenome | isolation source: feces | host: Homo sapiens
ATTGCGCTTTCGGGCGATGCCGCGGAAGTGCAAAGCCTCACGGCCTTGTTCAGCGATTTCATTAAAATGGCCGCCGCGGGAAGCGACCCCACGATCGATGACGCGCGCCGCGCCGTCGAGCTTTTGCGCCAAGGTGAATTCGCGCCGAGCATTTTGCGCGAAGATATTCTGCTCACGTATCGCGGCCGTGCAATTCGTCCGAAAACCGCAGGCCAGAAGCGTTATGTCGACGCGATTCGCGAGAACACCGTGACATTCGGCATTGGCCCTGCGGGCACGGGCAAAACCTATTTGGCCATGGCTATGGCGGTGGCCGCGCTCAAGCGCAAGGAAGTCAACCGCATCATCCTCACGCGCCCTGTGGTCGAGGCAGGCGAGAACCTGGGCTTTCTGCCGGGCACGCTCACCGAGAAGGTCGACCCCTACATTCGCCCGCTCTACGACGCGCTATTCGATATGACCGATATGGAACGCGCCCGCGAACTCATCGAAGGCGGCGTTATCGAAATCGCGCCGCTCGCATTCATGCGTGGTCGTACGTTCAACGATAGCTTCATCATTCTCGATGAAGCGCAAAACACCACGCCCGAACAAATGAAGATGTTCCTCACGCGTTTGGGCTTCAACTCGAAAATGGTTATCACGGGCGACGTGACCCAGGTCGACCTGCCGCACGGCTATTCGGGCCTGAAGGGCGTGCGCCGCATTCTCGAAGGTGTGGAAGACATCGCCTTTCGCGACCTTACTGGGCGCGACGTGGTGCGACACAACCTCGTCGCGCGAATCGTAGAAGCCTACGAAAGGGCTGCCGAAACTCGCTAGCCTTTCTTGCTCTGGTTTTCGGCGAACGCAACCTATGCAACAAGTCATGGCTTATACGGAAAGTTGCTCTGGTCTTATCAACAGAAAGCCGATTACTCGTCAGCCGCCGGCTCGCTGGGCGGCAATTCGTCGAGAGCAGATACCTGAGCTCGCACGAACAGCCCACTGGGCTGTTCGGCTCGCGCGGACAGCTCTCGCCAAACTGCCGCCCAGCGAGCCGATGCGACATTGGGGTCATCGTGAATAGATTCGCATGTTCCCCTATTCTTGCCGAGGCATAGGAATTCGTGCATTGGGCATGCCTGGAGCAACTTTTCCGCGCGAGCCAAAAGCGCCAGTGGCGCTTTTGTGCGAGCTCAGGTATCTGCTTCAGAAAGGCTACCCACCGGAGGGATTCCCCAGTACAATACGCATAACCATAAAGCCGCGAACTGAGCTGTTCGTCGATGAGAGAAAGAGAGTCATTCATGACTGAAGAATTCCGCAGTGGATTCGTCACCTTGGTAGGCCGCCCGAATGCCGGCAAATCTACCCTTATCAACGCCGTGGTGGGCCATAAGGTCGCCATTACCTCGAACACTGCGCAAACCACCCGCCACCGCTTCCGTGCCATCGTCACTCGTGAAGACATGCAAATGATCATGGTCGACACGCCGGGTATGCACAAACCCCATGATGCGCTGGGTGAAGAGCTCAACACTTCCGCCATCAAGGCCATGGAAGACGTCGACGTGGTGGCATTCCTCGTCGATGCGAGCAAGCCGGTTGGGACGGGCGACGAGTGGGTTGCCCGCCAGGTGCGCGAAGTGCGCGGCGCTCGCAAGATTCTCGTGATCACTAAAGCCGACCTCGTGAGCAAAGAAACCGCCATCCAACAGCTCGAGGCGGCTCGCGCCTTGGGCACGTGGGACGATGAAGTGGTGCTCTCGTCCAAGAACGGCTTCAACGTCGAAGGCTTCGTGCAGGCCGTCGCGAAATGGCTGCCCGAGGGCCCGAAATGGTTCCCCGAAGACATGGACACCGACCAGCCCTTTGAGGTGCTCGTCGCTGAGTTCATTCGCGAGAAAATCCTTCGCAGCTATCGCGACGAGGTTCCTCACTCCATCGGCGTTGTTGCCGATCAAATGACCTACGACCGCAAGAAAGACATGTATCGCATTTTCGCGAACGTCTACGTCGAGCGCGATAGCCAGAAGGGCATTATCATCGGCAAGGGCGGAGAGGCCATTAAAAAGGTTGGCATCGAAGCCCGCCGCGACCTTGAGCAAATGCTCGGCTGCAAAGTGTTCCTCGATATGCAGGTCAAGGTGAAGAAGAACTGGCGCCGCGACCTGAATCAGATTCGTCGTTTCGGCTACGGGGAAGGCATGTAGGCCATGGCGAAGTACTGTTCGTGGTGCGGCGAGCCGCTCGAGCCGGGCGCGCGCTATTGCGCTGAGTGCGGCGCGCGCGTGCTCGAGAGCGTGAGGGTCACCGGCAAAGGCGACAGCGATCCCATGCGCGGGCTCGACATTGTGGGCGGCAATCCCATTCCCGCCAGCAAAACCACCAAGCTCGACTTGGGCACCCTCGAGGAGCTCAAGAATCGCGAAATCTTGCCGGGCGACGACGAGCCCACGCAGGCCAAGCCGAGCGCGGCGAGCGCTGCTGCAGTGCATTTCGGTGGAGTGAAGACGACCTCCCTCGAGATTCCCGAGGTCGTTGAAGCCCCTGAAATTATCGCTGTGCCCGAGGTGGGAGACGCCTGCGGGCTTGCGGCCGATTGCGGCGCTTCGGGCGCTTTCAAAGGCGTAAGCGTCCATGGCGCCGAAGCGCATTCCGCGACGGCTAAACACGCAGGCTCTGCCGACGCTGCGGATGCGTCCGATGCGGATGAAGAAGTTGAAATCGAGGCTTCTTCCGAAGCGCTTGAAAACGATGCCGCCGATGCGATTGACGCCTCTGAATCTGAAGAGGCCTGCAAATCTGAAGAAGCTCTCGCTGCTGAGGCGATTGAGGCCGCGGAAGGCGACGAGCCTTCGGACGCGGGCGATGCCGAAGCGGCTGGCGGCGAGACGAATGCGGAAACGCCCAGCGACGCCGCAGCTGAAGATGTCGAGCCCGCCGAATCGGACGATGCGTCTGGCGAGCAGCCTGCGCGCGGCGCCGATTCCGAGTGCGACGATGCCGAAGATGAAGTTGGCGCCGAGGCCGATGGGGCAAAGCTTGCTGAAGCCGACACCGAAGCCGATGCGTCCGAATCTGCCCCTTCCGGCGAGGAGCCTTCCAACGCCGCGCCCAAGCCGGCTGCCGTATTCGATTTCGACGACGAGCACGAAGCGGTGCCCGTGATTCCTCGTGAGACTCAGGCGGCCGCCGCCAAGCCTGGTCCCATCAGCTTCGACGGAACCGATACGCTCGTGCTGCCGAGCGATGCGCAGCCTAAGCATTTCGGCCTCGACAGGCCCGATTTGCAGGAGCGCAAACGCAAGCGCATCTTCATCGCCTTGTGCTGCGTGATTGCGGTTCTCGTAATCGCGGCATGCGTGCTGGCCTATGTTCGCTTCGGCGGGCAAGCGGGCCAGGAAGGCGCCCAGCAGCAGCCCCAAGCCCAGCAGCAGGCCCCGGCAGCTTCTTCCGAGGAAAGCGAGAAGCCCGAAGCCAAGGCAGACGACGAAGCAGCCAAGGCCTCGGCCGAGGCAGAGGCGCTTGCACGCGAGCAGTCGACTCCGACCGAGGAGCAAATCTTCCAAACGCTGTCGAGCGAGTATTCGGCGCTCGATGGCTACAGCAATCGAATCGTGAGCTGCGTGGACGATTTCAATAGCTGGTATATCGCGCGCGACATGAACAAGCGCCAGGCTTCGCAGGCGACGGCCGAAAAGGTGAAGAGCGACCTTGAAGCCGCCAAGGCCGAAATCGAGAGCTTGAAGATTTCCAACAGCTCGCCGTACGCGACCGATGCCGCCAACCTGATTGAGCTCTACGATTGCCAGATTGGCCGCATTACGTCGTTGACCGATGCGTGGGCGGTAAGCGTGCAGTACGAGGTTCCCTCGGAGCACCAAGACGAGATTCTCGCGGCTCTGTCGGCGAACTACGTGGGCGGCAACAACCCCTACCTCGAGCGCTACGATGAGCTATATCCGTCTTCGAAGCCGGTCTTAAAATAGCGTTCTCAACTGCAGTTATATGGGCTATCTACAAAACAGATAGCGAATCATCGATAATTCCAAGAATCGCCCGTCGAAAAAGCGGGCGATTTTTATTGACGCGCTCAATCCATCAGGTAGTATACGCAGCTATGAATACGATTTCCGCACATATCATGGCCATGAACGCATGCGAGATGCCCAAGCCTGGGTGCCTGCGTTCGTGCGCTGACACTCAGGCGTAACGCCCGCGGCTTAGCCGCGCATACCTTGCGGAACTGCTCCATTTTCTATCTCTTTATTGAGGCATCATGATTGTTTTAGACCACCTTTCGAAAACCTATGTCGGCTCGGCCGGCGCGCACGAAGCGCTGTGCGATATCAACTTGCATGTTGAGGCGGGCGACGTGTTCGGCATTATCGGCCAGTCGGGCGCGGGCAAGTCGACGCTCGTTCGCTGCATCAACCTGCTCGAGCGCCCCACGGCGGGCCGCGTGCTCATCGACGGTGCCGACGTGACCGATTATTCCGGCAAACAGCTCATCGATTTGCGCCAGTCCATTGGCATGATTTTCCAGAATTTCAGCCTGTTCGCCCAGCGCACGGTGCTGCGCAATGTCACGTTCCCGCTCGAGCTGCATGGCACGCCGAAGAAGCAGGCCGGAGCTCGCGCGCTCGAATTACTCGAACTCGTGGGGCTTTCCGGCAAGGCGAACAATTATCCCAGCCAGCTTTCGGGCGGCCAGCAGCAGCGCGTCGCCATCGCGCGCGCCCTTGCCTCGACCCCGAAGCTCATGCTGTGCGACGAGGCGACGAGCGCGCTCGACACACTTACGACGCACTCAATCTTGGGCCTTCTGCGTGACATCAATAAAGAACTTGGCGTCACCATGGTCGTTATCACGCACTCCCTTTCGGTTGCCGAGCAAATTTGCAACAAGGTGGCCGTCATCGAAGCCGGCAGCATTGCCGAGCAGGGCAAAACCGCCGATGTGTTCGGCAACCCGCAGAGCGCCGCAACGCGCCTGCTCATCGAAGCCGACCAGGGCTTCGCGTGCGCGAAAGGGGGCAACTAATGGAGGCGATCAACGCATTCGTCGCCCAGTACGGCGCCCTTATGGCCCAGGGCACGTGGGACGCCATCGTCATGACCGTGCTCTCGACGCTGTTCGCGTACGTCATTGGCATTCCCGTGGGCGTTCTGCTCGTTTTGACCGAGCCGGGCGGCCTGCACCCGCACCGCGTTTTCAACAGCGTGCTTGGCTGGGTGGTGAACATCATGCGTTCCATTCCGTTCATCATCCTTATCGTGTTCATGATTCCGTTCACGCGCGCCATCGTAGGCACCTCGCTTGGCGTGGGCGCGGCCATCGTGCCGCTTACCGTGTCGGCTGCGCCCTTCGTTGCGCGCATGGTTGAGCAAAGCCTCGCCGAAATCGACGGCGGCCTCGTCGAAGCTGCGCAAAGCTTCGGCGCGAGCACCTGGCAAATCATCAGCAAGGTGCTTCTGCCCGAGAGCATGCCATCTTTGGTGCGCGGCCTGTCCATCACGTTCATCACGCTGTTCGGCTTCGTGGCCATGGCCGGCACGGTGGGTGCGGGCGGCATTGGCGACATCGCCATTCGCTATGGCTACCAGCGCTACCAAGACGACGTCATGGTCGTGGCCATCGTGCTGTGCGTGATCATCGTGCAAATCGCGCAGAGCATTTGCTCAGCCATCGCCCGCAAGATCGACCACCGCGTTCGCTAATCATTTTTTCGCATAGTTTTCCCAGGTCGCATGTTGGCCTTGGATTCGTGCACCCACATTGCGTTCATTTCCTTTAAGGAATTTGAATAGGGAAGGGAAGCGCCCAGGCGCTTCGAAGGTGCGGGCCGTTTGGCTCGCAAGAAGGAAAGGGTTTCGCTATGAACCTGAAAAACGTTGTGCGCATCGCTGCATGCGCCGCCGCCACGGGCGTGCTCGCCGTGGCACTCGCTGGCTGCGGGTCTTCTTCCTCGCAGCACCAAATCGCCGTTCCGTCCGACGCTACCAACGAGGCTCGTGCGCTTCTGCTGTTGCAGGACGAAGGCTTGCTCACGCTCAACGACGGCGCGGGCCTTACGGCTACCACGAACGACATCAAGGAAAACCCCTACAACATCCAGTTCGTTGAAACCGAAGCTGCAAGCGTTCCTCGCACGCTTTCCGACGTTGACGCCGCGGTGATCAACGGCAACTACGCTCTGGGCGCGGGCCTCGACCCCTCGACCGCTTTCGCTGCTGAGGGCGCCGATTCTCAGGCTGCCAAGGAATACGGCAACGTCGTGGCTGTTCGCTCCGGCGATGAGAAGTCTGCCAAGACCGAAGCTTTGCTCGCTGCGCTGCAGAGCCAGAAGGTTTCCGATTTCATCACGAGCACCTATTCTGGCACCGTCGTGCCCGTGTTCACCGTCGTTGACGACATTCCGCAGGCCACCGGCGACGACACCACCATCAAGGTTGGCGCTTCGCCCACGCCCCATGCCGAGATCCTGAACGCCGCCAAAGACCTGCTCGCCGCTAAGGGCTGGACGCTCGAGGTCGTTGAGTTCACCGACTACGTGCAGCCCAACGTCGCCCTGTCCGACGGCAGCCTTGACGCGAACTACTTCCAGCATCAGCCTTACCTCGACAACTACAACGAGGAAAACGGCACCGACCTGGTTGGTGTTGCCAAGATCCACTTCGAGGCCATGGCCCTCTATGGTGGCAAGGCCGCAAGCCTCGACGACCTGAAGAAATAGTCGCAGGATACATATCGCTAAAATCAGAAGCGCCGCTCCCAGGAGCGGCGCTTCTGCGTTTTTGGTACAATGCAGTGACTACAAACATGTGTTCGAATGAGCGTGCGGCTCAAAGCAAAAGAATCACTGCGATGAGCAAGCTTATCGATGCTGTCATAGCCAGTCTTAAAGGTGAGGAGAGATTGTTATGAAGGAGATTTCGAAGCTTGGTGATGCTGCAGTCGTTTCGAAGGCGTTCTATGAACAGATTTCATCAATCCTAAGTGACGCCCGCAACAAAGCATATGCGGCGGTCAACTTTGCCATGGTTGAAGCATATTGGGAAATTGGTCGAAACATCGTTGAAGAGCAGGGTGGGGAAGAGCGAGCAAAGTACGGTGATGCGCTGCTTGACGAGCTTGCTGTTAAGCTCACTGCGGATTTCGGCAAGGGTTTTGAGGCTCGCGAGCTTCGCAAAATGCGTCAGTTCTACCTTGCATTTCCAATTCGGGACTCACTGCGTCCCGAATTGAGTTGGACGCACTATCGCAGGCTTATGCGTGTTGCTGATGCTGATGATCGTATGTGGTACATGAACGAATGCGCTGATTCGCGCTGGAGCACGCGTCAGCTTGAGCGTCAGATAAATACAATGTTTCATGAGCGTCTGCTCGCCAGTAAAGACAAGGCGACCATATTTGCCGAAATCCGGAAAAGCGTTCCGGCGCATCGCCCCGAGGATATCATTCGTGATCCGTATGTGCTCGAGTTTCTTGGTTTTCCCGACAACGCCGCATTCCGCGAAAGCGACCTCGAGCAGGCGCTCATCACGCATTTGCAGAGGTTTCTGCTCGAGTTGGGGCGTGGTTTTACGTTCGAAGCGCGTCAGAAGCGCATTACATTCGATGGCCGTCACTTCTATATCGACCTCGTGTTCTACAATTATCTCATGCGCTGCTTCGTACTCATCGACCTCAAGACCGACGACCTCACGCATCAGGACCTGGGCCAGATGCAGATGTATGTGAACTATTACACGCGCGAGCTTATGAACGAGGGCGATAACCCGCCCATCGGTATCGTGCTGTGCGCCGACAAGAGTGATTCCATCGTGGAGTACACGCTGCCCGAGGACAATGACCAAGTATTTGCCGCCAAATATTTGCTCTACCTTCCGAGCAAGGAAGAGCTTGCTCGTGAGCTGAGCGCAGAGTACCGCGTCATTGACGCAGCGGTAGGGGAAGGCGCGTGCGAATAGAAGATGGATGATTGCTGAGTTGCGCTATAGTGCTATCGATTCTTGCCCATTTTGGAAGAGGCGCTTGATGCGGAGAATGGATGCCCACTATTGCAGAAGAATTAGTGCATTAGGAGAACAGAGAAATCAGCTCGTCCTGCGTAGACGATTAGGATTAAAGAATTAGCAATACCTCTAATCTTGTTTACGACTATGATTTTTATGATATTGTTAAAATCGTGAACCAAATACATGCCATAGACAAATTCTCCAAAACGAAACCAAGCAAAGTAAAAGCAGATCACACGCAAGCAGATCAAACCAATATCTAAAAGCAGTTAAATGAGCTGAGCGCAGTGAACTTATGTCAATGCGCGATTTGAAGAGTATGGTTGCGAACACACACCGTGTGCAACTCTAGCTTGGACCGGAGGATTTTATGCTTTCTGTATACGAAGCGTCAAAGCAATGGGGCGGCGTCATCTGGCGCGGAAATGATCTTGCCGGGCTGGATGCTGGCTTTTCGTTGGTGGCAAAGTTTATCAATGAGCATCCGCATGATGGGTGGACGCTTTCGATTCACGACACGTTGTCCGAGGCAACGGCAGAAATTGAATGTCCGGTTGACGAGATTCCGCAAATCGTATCGTTTGTTTACAATCTCGAACATGCTGCCCCTATGCGGTTCATTGCCGAAAATCCCCTTTCTGAATCGTATGTCGTAGGTATGCAATGTGTAAAAGGTCGGCTCGACTTTCCTGGATTATATCGGGCTGAAGACGGGAAACTCAAGCCCGTCGAGTTTGGTATTGCCGGCGAGTAGGCACAGGAAAATATCATGGCTTTACCAAATATCAGCACATCACCGCACGATTATGTCGTTCTCGACGTGGAGACAAATGGGCTTAAGAGCAAGGAAGACGACCTGCTTTCAATTTCCCTATTCAAGCCCGATGACTGTAGCGAATATGATCGTTTTCTTCCGCTCGATCTTAATCCAGATGTCTTCACAACCGAAATAAACGGAATTAGAAAACGTGACCTCAAAAACAAACAGCATCTAACACAAGAAGAAGTAGATAAACTAGTTGGCGAATTCGAACTCGATCAAAGAATCATACTTCACTATGGCAGTCTTGACTTCCGTTTCATTCGAGACTATTTCGATCGCCATAATCTCAAGGGATTTGAATGCCTGAGGTTTTTCAATTTTAAACAGCTTATTTGTTCGCCGGGATTTTCCGATGGAAGCCTCAGTAAGGATAACTTGTGCATTTTTTTCGGCATTGATGGGATTTCCGACATCCATAGCGGCATTCGTGACTGCAAGCTCGAATGGGAACTATTCAAGAAAATTGACGGCCGCTATCTGCTTGCCAGAATCGTTCCGAATGGTCAATATTCTGGGATGTGGCGGTTAGCGGTGCTCAACCCTGGATATATATTACCTATAAGCTATCTTACGACATATAAAAATCTCTCACGTATCATCGAGCGGCCATATATAAGATGCGATGCCGAAGAGGTATTCCGTCTCAAAATCTCTGATGAACATATCTTACGATTCCCTACAAATTTCTCAGGTATGACTATCGAGCACCTGATTGATGTTGCGCTTGATGCGAATGAAGCGGATAACAGAGAATTTCTTACTTCGAACTCTTCGAAAAATGAGTTCATTGGGTATATGCCAAGCTATACCAGTTATACGCCGATGTCTTTTAATGATGACGGAACGGTAACCGCAGCACGTGTGGAGGACGAGGGTTGCGAGAAAGAAATTAATTCAACAATTGAACAAATGCGCGAACAGCTTACTCCTCTTATCGAATTCATCAATAGTGAGATTTTTCACTGTGCCTCAATTACATCTCAAGAGCTCGTCGTCGATAACGAGCTTGGCATCCTTTCGCTTTGTGATTTGTCAACTGAGGATGCTGTTCTCGAAATTAAAACATCGCAATGCAATCCCGAAAAGTATGCTGAACAATTGCATTATGAGGCGAAGGGCCGGCCGGCATATTTGCTTGGCATGGAATGGGGCTTCGACGGTAAAGTGCCTAGCGCAGTTCTGACGATTAAGAAAGTGAATACATATCCCGGAGATAGGCCGAATAAACGTCGAGACAAAGCGATGGAATCTTTAACCGCAATATTAAGCAGCGAGAACATCGAAGTTGTATCGTACGTGAAATCAACAAGCCCAGTTGGAATACGTTGCAAAACATGCGGTCATGAATGGGAAGAGACGTATCCGCGCATCCGGGCTGGTAAGTGCGTATGCGCGATATGTCATCCCGAGCGTCACACCGAACGTAGGACAAGATGCTCAGAAGACGCTCAGAAGCTAAGACGAGAGGTACTAACGTCCGGACAGGCGCTCGAGAGAAGAGCGCAACGATATGCGGAGAAAGTCTCTCTGCGCAGTGGCGGCACAATTGAAGTGGACATTTCCAGTTACACCGGCGGAAGAAACGTCGTGCATGCACAATGTCGAAATTGTGGACACTCGTGGGCATTGCGAGCTGATCATTTGCTGTCACGACCATATTGCCCAAGATGCAAAAATGGCAATTAGCTTTTATGTCAAGCGCCTTGCGTAAAATAGTGCGGGGCGCTTACTGCTTTCCAAACAAATTCTGGTGCTGCACAATTGCCAAATCGGCCACGGCTACGGCCGTGTCGCTGTCGTCATCTCCGTTCCAGTGCCAGGAGTGCGAGCCATCCATGTAGCCATTTAGATTGATGGCCGGCAGCGTTTGGCGCGTAGCGAACAGGAATGCGAAATACTCGTCGAGCGGCAGCCCCGCCGCTTTCAGCGCGGTGGCCGCCAGGTAATTCAGGCTTGTGTCGCCGCCGCGTACCACATGGCGCGCGAGCTGCTCGCTATTCGTCCACAGCATATAAGGGGTGGTGTAGCGCAGCTGCGCTTCGTCGATCGTAGGCTCTTTATCGCCCTCACCAGCCCTAAAGCTTGCGAGCGTTTCAACGAAGCCGGGCTGGTGGTCGCCGAACAGCACGATGACAACGGGCTCTTCCCGCTGCGCGAGCGCATCCAAGAATGCCGACAGATCCGCATCGGCGCGCGCGATTGCGCTCACGTATTCGTCGATTTCCGCCGAGCTGTTCTCTCCCAGGTCGACGTGGGTTGAAGCCTCTTCCGCAATCGTTCCCGTGTCGTAGCCGCCGTGGTTGGCGATGGTCACGTCGAAGATGAACTGCGGCCCTTCGCCCTCATCCATGATTTGAAGGATTTTGTCGTAGGTCGCTCCGTCCGACACCATGTCGCGGAAATATTCGGCGCCATCGAAGCTCGCGATGTCGAAGAACTTGTCGAACCCGAGCTGCTCGTAGACGCGATCGCGGCGCCAGTTCTGCGCATCGGCGGGGTGGATGGCGCTTGTGGCATAGCCGATCGATTTCAAATACGATGCCAAGTTGTCAACGCCTTCGAGGTTGTAGAGCATATAGGGGTACACGCCTGGTCCCAAAAGGCCCATGCTCGATCCCGTGAGGAATTCGAACTCGCTGTTGCACGTGCCGCCGCCCATCGCCGATACATAGACGTCGCCCGTGGCAATGGTTCCCGCGTACGTCGAGAAGGGAATGGGGCCGTCGTAGCTTTCCGCCAGCTGCGGATACGTCGAAATGTCGGAATACGTTTCGTTCATGATGGCGATGATGGTGGGGCGCACGTCGGGGTCGGTGGCTTCGGCAGCGCTTACCACGCGGGGGTTGTCGATAAGCTCGTCGACGGTTTCCGCCATGGCCTTTTGGCTGCGAAGCTCGGCGGCGCGCGTTTCGGAATAGCCTTCGGGCTCGTGTGGCGAGATCTTTTGGGCACGCTGCGCGAAGCACAGCAGCGACCCTTGCGTCTGGTAAGAATCGAGGCTGCTCCACACGTCGACGTTGACGTTCAAGTCGTTTTCGATGTTGACCGTCGAGAAGCCGACGCAGCACGCGGCAAGGGCTGCGGCGCCAAGGGCGGTGTTCGCGATGGCGGTTTTCCTCGTGTGCTTGGTAGGCGGCACAACCGCAATTGCCGCGAACGCGGCGAGCATCACGGCGATGCAGAATGCAAGCGTGTTGTCGATGGCGTATTCATAGCCGCCGCCCACCGATGCTGCGGTATGAATGGCGAGCACGTCGGAAGGCAGAACGGGCTGGCCTTTGAACTGCGCGACGAAATGGTTGGCCACGCCGCTTACGAAGCATGCCGCAAGAAACGCGACCATGGCGCCTTTCGTGCGCTGGCCTAGGAAGTACACCACGGCGAATATGAGCGCCAAAACCACGAGGCCTAAAACCATCCATTGGGTTCTCATCTGGTTCAATATGGTGTTGTAGGGTGCCTCCATGAGCCAAAAGCCCATAGGCACGCATGCGATGGTCACAATGGGGCGCGCGCGGTCGAGCACTCTTGCGAACCGCTCACGCAGCTGCGAGCGAAACGCCAGGGCGAACGCGAGCAGGGCTGCGCACGCGAGGAAAAAGCACGCGATGGGCAGCGATATATGTAAAGCGAGCATAAAGTGGCTCCGTTTCTTCCAAGTCGAGGCTTGAAGGAAGCGACGAGTGCGCATGCCTTCGCTTGGGCATTGGGCGCGTTTCTGCGCGTTGTGGGTGCTTCTCGATTTCGAGAGGCCGCACGGGCTATACTTTACGAAGTACAACCCCCATGCCGCCAACGTGCGCGGCACAAGCAGCCGAAATTGGTCTCGAAGGACGTATTATGCCAAAGAAAATCGCCGTAATCGACGGCAATTCGCTCATGCATCGCGCATACCACGCGGTGCCGGCCACGATGAACGCGCCCGATGGCACGCCCACGAATGCGGCGTTCGGCTTTCTGTCCATGTTCCTGAAATTCTACGAAATGGCACGTCCCGATGCCGTGGTATGCGCGTTCGATGCTGGACGTCCGGCATTCCGCATGGAGGCGCTCGAACAGTACAAGGCCCAGCGCCCGCCGATGGACGCCGAGCTCAAGGCGCAATTTCCCGTTATCGAGCATTTGCTCGAATCGATGAATGTGCCCGTTATTCGCGTGAAGGGTTGGGAAGGCGACGACGTGCTGGGCACGGTGTCGGCCCGCGACGAAGAGCTGGGATACGAAACCCTGCTCGTGAGCGGCGATAAAGACGTCTACCAGCTCGTGACCGATCGCACGCACGTGGTTACCACAAAAAAAGGCATCACCGATGTCGCGATTTACGGCCCCGCCGAGGTCGAGGAGCGTTATGGCGTGACGCCGGCGCAGTTCCCCGACTTCTTGGGCCTGAAGGGCGATTCGTCAGACAACATTCCCGGCGTGCCCGGGATTGGCGACAAGACCGCCGCGAAGCTTCTGCAGAACTACGGCAGCATCGACGGCATCTACGATAACCTCGACAAGCTCAAGGGCAAGCAGTTGCAAAACCTTACTGAGCACAAGGAAGACGCGTACACGAGCCGCCGTGTGGCGACCATCGTGCGCGATGTGGAGTTCGACCTCGATTTGGCGGGCGTGAAATTCCCCGATTTCGACAGCGC
>JABLTL010074953.1_pt1 | contig 13458 bp, 10 predicted proteins | sample 7160151 | NCBI WGS metagenome assembly JABLTL01 (sample SAMN14651223, study PRJNA627086) | human gut metagenome | isolation source: feces | host: Homo sapiens
CTGAGCCCGGCAAAGCCCTTGTCGCTTACGGTTATCACTGCCGCGGTGTAACGGTTTTCCATATTATTCCTTCCTCCTGAACTCACCGGATTTTCCCCCCGCCTTGCGCAATAGGCAAATGCTTTCAATAATTATATCCCGCTGCGCCGCCTTGCACATATCGTAAACCGTCAGGGCGGCTATGCTTGCTGCCGTCATGGCCTCCATCTCAACGCCTGTGGGGCCCGTGCATTTCGTCGTGGCGAATATGTCTATTGTGTGGTTTTCGTCGTCCAGCTCAAAGCTTATGTCTGCGCCGGTCAGGGCTATGGGATGGCACATGGGTATAACGTCCGGGGTGCGTTTTGCGCCCATTATGCCGGCTATCTGTGCGGTGGTGAGCACATCCCCCTTTTTTATGCCGCCGGACTTTACGAGTGCGTAGGTATCGGCATTGAGAAGCACGCGGGCTCTGGCTGTGGCGGTGCGGAGGGTATCCGCCTTTTCGGACACGTCTACCATGCGGGCCCGGCCCTGATGGTTAAAGTGGGTGAATTCCATGTTATCCTCCTATACGGTTCATGTCGCGGGCAGACCCGGATCTGTCAGAATAGGAAAGGGCGCAGTGGCGCTCCGGCTTGCGGGATACGGCAAATTCTATCCGCTCCTTCAGCGCATCGCCGTGAAGTCCCCTTAGGGGTATCTCCTCGGCAGAGTGCAGGCAGGGCTTGAGGCAGCCGTCCGCCGTAAGCCTCAGCCTGTTGCAGCCGGAGCAAAAGTGGTCGCTGAGGGGGCTTATCAGCCCTACCGTGCCCTTTGCGCCGGGCAGCCTGTAAAGCCGGGCTACGCCGCCGTCGCTCTGAACGGGCTCAAGCTCCGGAACTCTCTCCAGAACGGTGCGCATGGGCAAATACGCTTCCCTGTCAAATGGGTAAGTATGGCCAATGGGCATGAGCTCTATGAAGCGCACCTGATAGGACTTTTGCTTGGTAAGCTCTACAAGGCGGGGTATCTCGCAGTCGTTAAAGCCGCCTATGAGAACTGTGTTCAGCTTGATATTTGTAAAGCCGGCCTCCTCCGCGGCGGCTATGCCGGCGAGGGCGTCGTCAAGGCTGCCTATCCTGGTTATTTGATGATACTTATCGGGATCCAGAGTGTCGAGGCTTATGTTCAACCGCATCAATCCTGCGGCCTTAAGCTCTCTTGCCATCTCCGGCAGCAGCAGGCCGTTGGTGGTCATGGCAAAATCCTTCACTCCGGAAAGCCCGCTTATGCTGCGGCAAAGTTCGATTACGCCCTTCCGCACCAGAGGCTCGCCCCCTGTAAGGCGTACCTTGCTGAAGCCCATTTCTACGGCGGTCCGGATTATCTCATATATATCCTCGAGGCTGAGGATATCCCTGTGGGATTTTTTGTCAATGCCCTTTTCCGGCATGCAGTAGCGGCAGCGCAGGTTGCACCTGTCCGTCAAGGATACGCGAAGATAGTTGATATTGCGGCCAAAACTGTCTGTCATTCAGGCACCCCGGAGATTATTATTATATTCAATTGTAGCACGGCCCATCGTCGAATACAACCGATATACTTGCAAATCCCAAACGCTTGGTGTATAATTTGATTATGCGTTATTTATAGGTGAGAATAACGAGAACACGATGTCAGAGGAAGAAACACATGAAGCTTGTCAGAACAGAGAACGCCGTGGGCTGCGTGCTGTGCCACGACATAACCCAGATAATAAAAGGAGTTACAAAGGACGCGGTGTTCCGCAAGGGACACATAGTCCGACAAGAAGATATCCCCGTGCTGCTCAGCGTAGGCAAGGAGCACCTCTACGTATGGGAGAGCGACGAAAATACCCTGCATGAAAACGACGCGGCGGAGGTACTCCGGGATATATGTATGGGGGAAAATATGCACCCCACGGAGCCCAAAGAGGGCAAGATAGAGCTGATAGCGGATATAGACGGGCTGTTCATAGCGGATCTCCAAAAGCTCAGGGAGGTGAATTCCTTAGGCCGAATGATGATAGCCACACGCTCCTCAGGCTTTCCGGTAAAGGCGGGAGATAAGCTCTGCGGCACCAGAATAATACCCCTCGTAATAGAAAAGCAGGCAATGGAGCGGGCGAAAGCCGCGGCGGGAGATAAGCCCATACTCCGCCTTCTGCCGATAAAGCAGAAGAAATACGGCGTGGTGACTACCGGCAGCGAGGTGCTGAAGGGCATAATACAGGACACGTTCACTCCGGTTATAGATAAAAAAATGGGGGAATACGGCTGTCACATGATAGCCCACTCCACACCGGGCGATGACGACAGGGCTATTACCGCCGCAATAAAGCAGATGATAGCGGATGGGGCAGAGATGGTCATATGCACCGGGGGTATGAGCGTGGACCCGGACGACCGGACGCCTCTCGCCATACGCAACAGCGGCGGACGTGTTGTTACATACGGCGCGCCGGTGCTGCCCGGGGCAATGTTCCTGCTTTCATACAATAAAAACGGAATACCGGTATGCGGCCTTCCGGGCTGTGTTATGTACGCCAAACGCACCATATTTGACATAGTGCTGCCCTATCTTCTCGCGGATGAGCCGGTAACAGCGGAGCTGCTCAGCGGCCTCGGCAACGGCGGCCTCTGCCTCAACTGCAAGGTCTGCCACTATCCCAACTGCGGCTTCGGTAAGGGCGCATGATACGGACGCGAAGGCGTTTTGTATATACTTGATAAAAAAGGAGAAATGAGAGATGAGGAAGATTTTTGCATTATTGATTGCTGCCGTGATGGTACTCAGCTTTGCGGCCTGCGCCGCCCCCGCCACCGAGGAGACGGCCGCGCCCGAAGAGACCGTTCCCGAGGCAGAGCCCGTGGAACTGATTGTATTCGCCGCCGCTTCCATGACGGAGACCATGAGCCAGATAGCGGAGCTGTATAATGCCAAGGCGCCCAACGTTACGCTTACCTATAACTTCGATTCTTCCGGTACCCTGAAGACCCAGATACAGGAAGGCGCCGAGTGCGACCTGTTCATTTCCGCTGGCCAGAAGCAGATGAATCAGCTGGATATTACTGCCGATCCCGAAGTGAACACCGACAAGCTGGACTTCGTGCTTGAGGGCACCCGCATAAACCTGCTTGAGAACAGGGTCACTCTGTGCGTACCCGAGGGCAACCCCAAGGACATCAAGAGCTTTGACGACCTGGCCGATAAGCTGAAGGAGGGCTCTGTTCTTATGGCGATGGGCAACAGCGACGTTCCCGTTGGCCAGTACACCCAAAAGATACTCGCTTTCTACGGCCTTGACGAAGAGAAGCTGGCCAAGGACGGCGTTATCACCTACGGCACCAACGTAAAGGAAGTCACTACTCAGGTAACGGAGGCCTCCGTTGACTGCGGCGTGGTATACTGCACCGACGCCTTCAGCGCAGGGCTCACTCCCGTGGATTACGCCACTAAGGAAATGTGCGGCCAGGTCATCTATCCCGCCGCCGTGCTGAACGTGAGCAAGAATCAGGAGGCTGCCAAGGAGTTCCTGGCATACCTCCAGACCGATGAAGCCATGAAGGTATTCGAGGCGGTAGGCTTCGCTTCCGTGGCGTAAGCTATGGATTGGTATCCGCTTTACAATTCTCTTAGAATAGCCGCAATAAGCTGCGTGCTGGTGTTTTTTGCGGGCATTTTTGCAGCTTATTATGTGGCGAGGCTGCCACGCGCCGTAAAGGGCATACTGGATGTCATACTGACTCTGCCAATGGTGCTGCCGCCTACGGTAGTAGGTTATTTCATACTTCTGGTCTTTGGCGCCAAGCGCCCCCTGGGCATATTCCTTGCCCAGTACGGCATCAAGTTCATAATGACGTGGTACGGCGGCGTGCTGGCTGCTGCGGTCGTGGCGTTTCCTCTCATGTATCGCACAGCCAGGGGAGCCTTCGAGAGCTTTGACGATACCCTGGCGTATTCCGCTCAGACCCTCGGCCTTTCAAATACATACATATTCTGGCACATACGCATGCCCTACTGCCGCCAGGGCATACTGGCGGGCACGGTGCTGGCCTTTGCACGGGCGCTGGGCGAATATGGCGCAACAAGCATGCTCATAGGCTACACCCCCGGCCGCACCGCCACCATATCCACCACGGTTTACCAGCTGTGGCGGACGAATGACGAGGCGGGGGCCTTCTTCTGGGTTATGGTGAACCTCGGCATATCCGCCGTGGTGCTGCTCATAGTCAACATGCTGGAGCGCAGAACCAAGGGAGGCAGAGCATGAGCCTTATAGTTGACATAAAAAAGCGGCTTGGTTCCTTCAGCCTTTCCGCACAGCTTGAAGCGGGGGAGGGAGTCACGGGAATACTGGGCTCCTCCGGCTGCGGCAAGAGCATGACGCTCAAGTGCATCGCAGGCATAGAACGGCCGGACAGCGGGCATATAGAGCTGGACGGCGTGGTACTCTACGACAGCAGAAAGCGCATAGACCTTCACCCCCAGCAGCGCAGGGTGGGCTATCTTTTTCAAAATTACGCCCTGTTTCCCAATATGACTCTCAGGCAGAATATACTCTGCGGCCTCAAAAACCAGCCGGATAGGGCTCAGAGGGAAAAAGAGGCGGACGATATGATAGCCCTGATGGGCCTTCAGGGGCTGGAAAAGCACAGGCCATACCAGCTTTCGGGCGGCCAGCAGCAGCGGGCGGCGCTGGGCAGGATACTGGTGAACAAGCCAAGGCTTCTGATGCTGGACGAGCCGTTTTCCGCGCTGGATACATACCTTCGGGAGCGGCTTCAGGCGGAGATGCGGGAGCTGCTCAAAAGCTACGGCGGCCCGGTCCTGTTGGTGACACACAGCAGGGACGAGGTATACAGACTTTGCCGGAGTATCGCTGTGATGGATAAAGGAAGTACGACGCCCCCGCGCCCAACAAAGGAGCTTTTCGAGGATCCCCATACCGTAGCCGCCGCAAGCCTTACCGGCTGCAAAAACATATCAAAGGCGGAGAAACGGGGAGAGCACCAGCTTTATGCCGTAGACTGGGGCGTTACCCTCAGCACCGCGGCGGAGCTTCACGACGGGCTTTGCGCCGTAGGAGTGCGGGCGCACGACATACTTGAGGAGGAACGCCATAACAGGTATGCCATAGTCTGCGGGAAGCCAATAGAGGACCCCTTCGAGCTGACGCAGCCCTTCACGTTCGCGTGCCAAGGGGATAAAAAAATGCTCCTCTGGGTAAAGCTGCAAAGGCGCGAGCCGTATAGCGCCCCCAAGGAAGTGGGCATAGCGCCGGATAAGGTGCTGCCGCTGTACGAAAAATAAATAAAGCAAAAAGCCGGTGGACTAAGCCGGCTTTTTGCTTTAGGGGGAGAAATCTTATGGATGGAGTTATTATCTTGCAGCGGTTTCCCTTCTGCGATTATTATAATACACGAAGATTGCGGCGGAAAAATGCAGAATTCATGTACGATCGGTAAAGTAACTATTAACAAACCGTGTACAAAACAGAAAATCAAAAAACAAAAAGCCGGTGGACTAAGCCGGCTTTTTGTTTTTAGGGGGAGAAATCTTTATGGATGGAGTTACTATCTGCAAGTTCTTTCCTTCTGTGATTGTTATATTACCAGCAAAATGTGGCGAGAAAATGCAGATTAAGTGTACAATCGGTAAAGTAGGTATTAAAAAAGATTGAATAAGGCTTTTGGCCCTTCTACTTCAATATAGCCTCCTTTACGGCGCTGGCAAGCTCGGCGGGCGTTTCGCCCCGGGCTGCATTTATGCCAAGTGCTTCCGCCCAGCTCACATTTTTGATGACGGCGGCGGGGAAGCCCCCTAACAGCCTGTTCCTATACTCCTGCTCCTGAGCCATGAACCGCTCAAAGTCGTCCACCCTTATGAGCCGCAGGGCGATCCCTTGGACGGCGAGGTACATGGCGGCCTTCCTGGTAAGCTCCTCCTGGGCAGCGTCAAAAAGCAGCGCCCCGTCGCGTAAGCCCTTGTGTGGGTCGGCTATGATGTACGCCCCCTTATGCATGTCTTCCTTTGGTGTAACGTAGCAGCTGTCCATAAAAACCTCCTAATCAGAGTTTCGAAAAAGTGGCTAAAGACCACTTTTTCGAGTTTTTTTCGGTTTTTGCCTCTCACATCCGTTCCCGGGCGGCAAAACCCGCAAAGTACAAAAACCTTCGGTTTTTATCCGTTTTGACGCACATGTCGCCAAAGCCGGAATAAACTTAAGGGGCTGTGGCCCCTTAACAACCCTGGGGATTCTTTCGACAGACTAAAAACGCAGCGTGTAAAAAAATCGGAGAAGCGGGGAACCCGCTTCTCCGAAAAGCTAAGCTTTAAATCAGACAAGACCCTGAGCCATCATGGCGTCTGCAACCTTCTTGAAGCCGGCGATGTTGGCGCCTGCTACCAGGTTGTAGCCCAGACCGCACTCTTCAGCTGCCTTGGCGGAGGCGGCGTGAATGTTGGTCATGATGTGATGGAGCTGGGAATCAACTTCCTCGGCCTTCCAGGCGAGACGCTCGGAGTTCTGGCTCATTTCCAGACCGGAGGTGGCTACGCCGCCGGCGTTGACGGCCTTGGAGGGAGCTACTACGAGGCCCTTGCCCATAAGGAAGAACAGAGCTTCGTTGGTGGTGGGCATATTGGCGACTTCGATGTAGTACCTGGTGCCGTTGGCAAGGATCTGCTCGGCCTCAGGCATACCGATCTCGTTCTGATATGCGGCGGGCATGCAGATGTCGCCCTTGACCTCCCAGGACTTCTTGCCGGGGACGAACTTTACGCCGAACTTGTCAGCATAGTCCTGAGCCCTGTTGCGGCCGGAGGCGCGCATCTCCAGCATATAGTCCAGCTTTTCCTGGGTGCAGATGCCGTCGGGATCGTAGCAGTAGCCGTCGGGGCCGGAAAGGGTAACGACCTTTGCGCCCAGCTGGGAGGCCTTGGTGGCGATGCCCCATGCAACGTTGCCGAAGCCGGACATTATGATGGTCTTGCCCTCGATGGTGTCATGCTCATGCTTGAGGACTTCGCATACATAGTAGATAGCGCCGAAGCCGGTAGCCTCGGGACGGATCAGGGAGCCGCCGTAGCTGAGGCCCTTGCCGGTGAGGACGCCGTTCTCGTAAGCGCCGCGAATGCGCTTATACTGGCCGAACAGATAGCCTATCTCGCGGCCGCCTACGCCGATATCGCCGGCGGGAACGTCAATGCTGGGACCGATGTGGCGATAGAGCTCGGTCATGAAGGCCTGGCAGAAACGCATGATTTCTGCATCGCTCTTGCCGTTGGGGGCGAAATCGGAACCGCCCTTACCGCCGCCCATGGGCAGAGAGGTCAGGCTGTTCTTGAAGGTCTGCTCGAAGCCGAGGAACTTCATAACGGAAAGATTTACGTGGGAAGCGAAGCGCAGGCCGCCCTTGTAGGGGCCGATGGCGCTGTTGAACTGTACGCGGTAGCCGCGGTTTACGTTTACCTTACCGGCATCGTCTACCCAAACAACGCGGAACTCGATAGTGCGCTCGGGCTCTACGAGGCGCTCAAGAAGGGCTGCCTTCTCGTATTCGGGGTGCTGCTCGATAACGGTCTCAAGAGAACGCAGAACTTCTTCTACGGTCTGAATGAATTCTTTCTCGTTACCGTCGCGCTTTTTGCACTTTTCGATTACGGACTCGATGTAAGCGTTCATTAAATTGTTACCTCCACGATTTATAAATATTGCTTATTTGCCCTGCGCCTGAGCAGGGAAATTTATGTTTTAAAATGAGTATAATAAAGCTGGCGGAAATCTTCCTCCACCTGACCTTATGATAATTCTCATAATCCCGAATGTCAACATTATAAAATAACAAATCGGCGCAATATATACAAAATAATTAAGCTTTTGCCGTTAAAAAAATCACATGTGCGCCAAAGAAAAACAGTGTTCTTCCAGCGAAAAAACACATGGAAGGACACTGTAATATCCGCTGCGATCAGAGATTGAACAGCAGGTCCTCGTAGCCGGGGAAGGGCCAGTATTCCTTGGCAGTGATGGTCTCCAGAGCGTCTGCCGCCTCACGCAGGGAACCCATGGCGGGCAGCAGCTTGTCGCGGCAGTATTCAGCGGCCTCGCCGTTCCCCTTGGGCATTGCGGCTATTGCGTCGAACAGGCCTCCTATGCGCTTGTGCAGAGCGTTGACGCCTGCGGAGAGGCCCTTCAAAAGCGCATATTCCGCATCGTTGGGTACGCCGAGCCTATCCTTTGCCGATACGGCCTCGGCGATTTTGCTCTCGTAACCTATTACGGCGGGGAGTATGCTGCGCTGTGCCATGCTGAGCATGGTGCTGGCCTCGATGCGTATGAGCTTTGCGTAGTTCTCGAGGGATATATCGTATCTTGAGCGCATTTCACGCTCGGTATATATGCCCCATCTGGTGAAAAGGGAGATGTTCTTTTCGCTTATGAAGCAGTGCATGGCGTCCACAGTGGTGGGCAGATGGGCAAGGCCGCGGCTTTCCGCTTCCTTTATCCATTCTTCGCTGTAGTTGTTGCCGTTGTACAGTATGCGCTTGTGGTCCCGCATGGTGTGGCGTATTATCCTGAAGGCTTCACGGCGGAAGTCCTCTGCCTTTTCGAGGCGCTCGGCGAATTCCGACAGGGCCTCCGCCACTATGGTGTTTATGACGGTGTTGGCGTCGGCTATGCTCTGGCTGCTGCCCAGCATTCGAAACTCGAACTTGTTGCCGGTGAAGGCGAAGGGGGAGGTGCGGTTGCGGTCGGTGGTGTCTATGCGGAGCCTCGGAACGGTGCATACGCCGCTTTCAAGTATCCTGTCGCCGCCCTCCTCGTATTCCTCCTTGTGCTCTATTGAGGTGAGCAGGTCGTAGAGGGTGTCCCCAAGGAACATGGAGACTATTGCGGGGGGCGCTTCAAAGCCTCCCAGGCGGCAGTCGTTGCTGGCGGCAGCGCAGCAGACGCGCAGGAGATCCTGATGCTCGTCCACGGCCTTGATAATGGCGGCTAAGAAGAGCAAAAACTGGAGGTTGTCCTTGGGGGATTTGCCGGGGGCCAGCAGGTTCATGCCGGTATCAGTGGAAAGCGACCAGTTGTTGTGCTTTCCGGAACCGTTGAGCCCGGCGAAGGGCTTCTCGTGTAGCAGGCATACCATGCCGTGGCGGAGTGCGGTCTTTTTCATTATTTCCATCACCAGCTGGTTGTGGTCCGTAGCGGTGTTGGAGTCTGCAAATACCGGCGCCAGCTCGTACTGGCCGGGAGCCACTTCCTTGTGCTCCGTCTTGGCGAATACGCCCAGCTGCCAAAGCTCGGTGTCAAGATCCCGCATGAAATAGCTTACCCGGGGGGATATGGCGCCATAATAATGATCGTCCATCTCCTGCCCCTTCGGGGATTTTGCCCCAAAGAGGGTGCGGGAGCAGAGGACGAGATCCGGCCTCTGGTCGTAAAGGGACTTTTCCACAAGGAAATACTCCTGCTCTGCGCCGGAGGTGGATATGACCTTCTTCACATCCTCGTGGCCGAACAGCTTGAGTATGCGAAGGCATTCCCGGTTGATGAGGTCCATGGAGCGCAGCAAAGGGGTCTTTTTATCCAGAGCGTCTCCGCCGTAAGAGAAGAACAGAGTGGGTATGCACAGCGTGGCGTCCTTTATGAATGCGTGGCTGGTGGGATCCCATGCGGTGTAGCCTCTGGCCTCAAAGGTGGGCCTGAGGCCGCCTGAGGGGAAGCTTGAGGCGTCAGGCTCGCTCATTATGAGCTCCTTGCCGGAAAACTCTATGATGGCACTGCCATCCCGGCCGCAGCCAAGGAAGCCCTCGTGCTTTTCTGCGGTAAGGCGGGTGAGAGGCTGGTAGCAGTGGGTGTAGTGGGTGGCGCCCTTTTCCAGCGCCCATGCCTTCATGGCGTCTGCCACTGCGTTTGCCACGTTTATGTCCAGTGGTTCTCCGGAGCGGATAGCGTCCTTGAGGGCGGCGTAAGCCTCGCCGCTCATGCGCTCCGACATGGCGCGGTCGCTGAACACCAGCTCGCCGAAGCTTTCAGTCAGATTGTCCATAATAATTCCCCGCTATATATAAAAATTTTATTGCAAAAAGCAGCAAAGCCATAATGTTTTAGTCTATATTCACGCAGGATAAAAGTCAAATAAAAAATGCCGTTGTGAACGGCATTTTTTGCTTCGGCTATATGAGGAGCCCCCGCAGCTTGTATACGGCTACCGCTATGCTTTCCCGCATATAGTTGTTGGGCGCGGTGTACCATACGTCCTTTGCGCCGTAGCCCTCAGCTTCAATGCCGTTCATTATGGCTACCCTCCCCGCCCGGTAAACGTGGAAGCTGGTGGTGACAAAGGCGGCGGAAGCGCCGGGGAAGCGCTCGTCAAGTATCGCCTTGGAGAATTTGAAGTTTTCCCAGGTGCTGGTGGACTTATCCTCCGTTATTATGCGGCTTTCGTCTACGCCGTGGGATACCAGGTATCGCTTCATGGCCTCCGCCTCGCTTATATTTTCGCCGTCACCCTTGCCGCCGGATACTATCACCGCGGTATTTGGGCTGTGCTCCAGATACTCAAGCGCGGCGTCCAGCCTGAGCTTGAGGGTGAGGGATACCCGCTCACCGCGCACTGCGCAGCCCAGCACGATGAGCACGTCCTTGCCGTAATCCGCCTTCCTGTGGGCGGCAGAACCCAGCATTGCCCCCATGCAGCAGAAAAACACCACGGCTGCCGAATAGCAGACTATGAGCAGCACCTTTACAAGGTGTCCCGCCGGCGTGCGGAACCAGGGTATGAAGAACCTTTTAAACAGGCCTATGAGCAGCAGCGGCACGCCCATTATTGCGGGAAGGGCGGTGCCGAGGTTGCCGTTGCATACGGTGGAGAGCCAGATTGTGTCCATCGTCATAAGCCCGCCGGCTATTATAAGAAGGTAGTACATATATGCGCCTCCTTAAAGATCATATTGAAGTCTTTATTAAATATATCACCGAACGGGGAATAACAAAATAAAACAAACTGTAAAAGCATGGCAAAAAGACTGCGCCTTATTTGTAATGAAGCGTAGTTTATGCTATACTGCAATAGTATATAATCATAAGTATAATGCCCTTTTGCCGGGCTTATGGAGGAAAATAATGGGATTCTTGGATAAACTGCTGGGCAGCACCTCGGAGGCGCAGGTTAAAAAGCTCATGCCCATGGTAAAAAGGATAAACGAGCTGGAGGGCGGCATGGAGGCCCTTACGGACAAGGAGCTTCGGGCCAAGACAGATGAATTCAGGGCGCGCCTGAATAACGGCGAGACCGAGGATGACCTGCTGCCGGAGGCATTCGCCGTAGTCCGCGAGGCCGCAAAGCGCACCATAGGCCAGCGGCATTACGACGTACAGCTTCTGGGCGGCATAGTGCTGCATCAGGGCCGCATAGCCGAGATGAAGACGGGCGAGGGCAAGACCATAACCGAGACGCTGCCCGCCTACCTCAACGCCCTCTCCGGACACGGCGTGCATATAGTCACCGTGAACGACTACCTGGCGGAGCGCGACGCCCAGTGGATGGGCAAGATATATAAGTTCCTCGGCATGACCGTGGGCTGCATAATACACGAAAAGGACAACGACGAGCGGCGGGAGGCCTACGCCTGCGACATCACCTACGGCACCAACAACGAGTTCGGCTTTGACTATCTCCGGGACAACATGGTGGTTTACAAATCCCAGATGGTGCAGCGGGAGCTCAACTACGCCATAGTGGACGAGGTGGACTCCATACTGATCGATGAGGCCCGCACCCCTCTTATCATATCCGGCCACGGCGAGGAATCCACGGATATGTACGAGAAGGCGGATAGATTCGTATGCCGTCTGGAGCGGGGCGAGAATATTGTCAAGCTCAGCAAGTCCGATCAGCTCATGGGCGTGGAGCAGCCTGAATCCGGCGACTATATGGCGGACATAAAGGCGCGCACCGTAGCCCTTACCGCCCGGGGCATGGAGAAGGCCGAGAGGTTCTTCGGCATAGACGACATATCAAAGCAGGAGTATTCCGAGCTGAACCACCACATACAGCAGGCCCTGAAGGCCCACGCCCTGTTTGAAAGGGATAAGGACTACGTAGTGCAGGACGGCAAGGTGCTCATAGTGGATGAGTTCACCGGACGTCTCATGCTGGGCAGGCGCTACAGCGACGGGCTGCATCAGGCCCTCGAAGCAAAGGAAGGCGTAAAGGTAGAGCGGGAGAACCGCACCCTGGCTACAATAACCTTCCAGAACTATTTCCGCATGTTCAGGAAGCTGGCGGGCATGACCGGCACCGCCAAGACGGAGGAGCAGGAGTTTCAGGCGATATACGACCTTGACGTGGTGGAGATACCCACAAATAAGCCCCTCGCCAGGAAGGACCTCAACGATATCGTATATACCAACCAGAAGGCCAAGTTTAACGCCGTGGTGAACGAGATAGTGGAAGTCCACAAGACCGGTAGGCCTATCCTCGTTGGAACCATATCCGTCGAAAAGAGCGAAATGCTTTCCCATATGCTGGATATGCGGGGGATAAAGCATGAGGTGCTGAATGCCAAGCTCCACGCCCGCGAGGCGCAGATAGTAGCCCAGGCCGGTAAATACGGCAACGTGACCATAGCCACCAACATGGCCGGCCGAGGTACCGATATACTGCTGGGCGGCAACCCGGATTTCCTTGCACGCCAGGAGCTGCTCCGCGAAGGCATGGAGGAAAGCATGGTGGAGGAGGCGACGGGCCACGCCGAAACGGACGACGAGGAGATACTGGCGGCCCGGGGCAGGTATGCCGACGCATACGCCAGATACAAGGCAGATACCGACGCCGAGCACGATCAGGTGGTAGCCGTGGGCGGCCTGCATATAATAGGCACGGAGCGCCACGAATCACGACGTATAGACAACCAGCTCCGCGGCCGCGCCGGCCGTCAGGGAGACCCCGGTTCAACGAGGTTCTATGTATCCATGGAGGACGACCTCATGCAGCGTTTCGGCGGCGAGCGGGTACGGGACCTCATGCAGAAGATAAGCCCCGATGAAGATATCCCCATAGAGGCGGGGATACTTACAAAGCAGATCGAAGCGGCGCAGAAGAGGGTAGAGAGCTACAACTTTGAGATCCGCAAGAACGTCCTCCAGTACGACGACGTAATGAACCGCCAGAGGGAGATAATCTACGGCCAGCGCCGCAGGGTGCTCATGGGCGAGGACATACACGATTCCATAATGGAGATGGTGGACGAGACGGTAAGCCTCCGCTGCGCCCAGTTCTGCCCCGGCTCCCACCCCAGCTCCGAATGGGATATGGAGGGCCTCCGCACGGAGATACTTAACATAACCGCAATGGACTGCGGCAGGGATATAGCCGGAATCACCGATGCAGAGAAGCTTCAGTCCGCAGTAAAGGACTTTGCCCATAAGGCGTACCGGATCAAGGAAGACGGCCTTATGCAGGCCGCGGC
>JABLTL010013700.1_pt1 | contig 13447 bp, 25 predicted proteins | sample 7160151 | NCBI WGS metagenome assembly JABLTL01 (sample SAMN14651223, study PRJNA627086) | human gut metagenome | isolation source: feces | host: Homo sapiens
AAGATAACGATATTATGGGAACTACTGTTCAAATTATATTGCATACTATTACTTCTGCTTGTGTAAATGTTTTACCATATCTTTTACCATATGACTTTTCAAATTCGTTTAATTTGGTTTTTCTTATATATTCTTTTAATTTATCCCAGTTATCTTTTAAAGTTTGATTTTCATCTTGTAATTCAAAAATCATATCTTCATATGTTTTCTTATCACCCTCTAAGGAAAATACACCATTTTTCATATATAATTTCTTTTTTTGGTAGTATTTTAGTAATTCTTGTTTGCATTCTTCTGATATTGTATTTGACTCTCTTATTGCATTTTCTATTAATGCTTCTTTTTCTCTAGCGGCCATTACCTACTTCTTCCTTTCTATTTTTAATTCCAAACTACAATCAAAACATAAGAATTTAATTCCGAAAAAATAGACTATTGTTTTATGTTCTCGTATATATTTTTTACTTTCGTTTTCTCTAATAAAATCAATTACAAAACCTAAATTGTATTTATCAAATTCTAATCTTGGAGTTAATTTTATCATTTTTTTCTTCCTATCTTTTGACAAGATCTTTTATAAGTGAACCAATCATAATAATTAGGGCTATTGTAACTATTGTAATCAAAACTAAACTGGTCCAATCCATAAAATCCCAATTGATTTTGTTTGTTTCCCCAGTGCATATATTTATATATTCATAACTTCCTATATTAGTTCGTTCTACTAAACAACTACTCAAATTTACATTTATATTATCTTTCATTTATTACCTCCTCCATTCTATGTATGGTTTTATATCTTCTTTGCTTCTTAAGAAGTACCCTATAACTATATATTTACCAGTTTTATCTATAAAGTCTACCATAGAACTATCTTTATCATAGTATTTTTGTAGTTTTTCATGTACTTTTCTATAATTACTAAAAAATGGTATTTTAAAATAAATGTATAACCTTCTTCCAACTTTTTTAATTTTACTTGGTTTCATTTATTTCACCTCTTTTAGAATATCAAAAGCATTATTAACTAAATCTTCATTTTCACTATTTTGTTTTTCATCAGGTGTTGAATAATGTTTATAATTGCCTAATAATTCTATTGCTTTATCAATCACTTTTTTTAATTGTTGATTTTCATTTTGTAATTCTTCGACCTTTTTACTATTTCCAATTCTTCCACCACAATCAGTTCTTTCGCAATATTGTTTCTTTAATTTCTCGGTTTCTTGCTGTAATTTACTAATAGACCTTTCATTAGCCTCTATTACTTCTCTTATTTGAGTTCCTGTTGCTTCATCTCCATCAGGATATGTATAGTATTTTCCATCTTCTAAACTATAAAATAAATTATTCATCTTTCCACTCCTTAATCATCATAATCAATCCTATAATTGCTCCTATACCAATTAACCCCCAGAATATTAATGGTATGTATAATATCATTTAATCACCTTTTTTGTCCAAATCTATAACATCATCTATTGTTGCATTACAGATAGCTTCTACACTGCCATCAATAAATATTACATTTAAATATTGACAACCAAATAATATGCTATACCTATGTGTGATACATTTTATTTTACTTTTTATAAACAAATTATCTTTAATTTTTAGCATTACTTTTCCTCCTTACCAAATAATATTTTATTTAAAAGTTCTTCTTGTTCTTGATTTAAAGTAGTCTTTAAATATAAACTTTCTACTAATAGTTCTAATTGCTTTTTCTCTCTATTTAATCGCATGTTTTTTAATTTTAGTGATTTATTTTGCAATAATACCTCTAATATTGCAATGGCTATTTTTTTATGTGGAAAATTATCTATACAATTGAGTTCGTTACAACAACTGCAATAACCTTTATCAATTAATTTTACATATTTATTTAATATTTCTTCTCTAGTCATTATTAATACCTCTTCTTACCACTTATAATTCCACATCAGATATAATACATAACTTAATATTGCTACTAAGATTAATAAATTAATTATTATTAAATATGCTTTTATATCTTCTTGTTTCTCTTTTTTCAGTATTCTTAATTGTTCCCTTTCCGTTTTACTCATAGGGAATTCTTTTTTTAATCTCAACATTTGAGATAAACTAATCTTTTTTCCTCTCACAATTCCTCCTATAAAAAACTTTACATAACACCTAAAATAGACAAGTTTTAAATCTTTTGTTTAAAAGTGTTACTTTTCCTTTTATTTTCAGCTAATCGAGTTGTTTTTTCATATATCATTTTTACAAAAAACTTACCTATTAGTTTTATTTTCGTTTTTTGCTGTAATTATAACTTCAGGATACCTTCTATTTATTAACATTTGGCACCCACAATGTGGACAATCATAAGCATCATAAATACTATGTTTTCCTATAAGTTCTTCTACTCTTACCAAATATTTTTTAGAAGTTTTAATTTCAAAATTACAATTGCAAACATTACAAACTTGCTTTTTAATCATTTTGATACACCTCACTTTCTCTTTTCTTTTTATAATTAATTAGTTCTTCTACTCTAGCAACGACTTGAAACCATTCAGTCATTATTTTTCTTTGCTTTTCAAAATTATCTTTTAGATCCTCAGATCCTATTTCTGATAATAAGATTTCTGCATATCTTTTTTTGTTTTTTATCAATGTATCAAGTTCTTCTATTGATAATATCATTATTTTTTACCTCCTAAAAAAGTAGCTTCTCTTTCCTTTTCAGCATCTTTGGTATCCCACATAACATACAATAAAGTTGTTGAAGGTTCATCGTGATTATACATTTTCATTAATGTTATTAAATTACCACCATTTACCATATAAAAGTAACCAAATGTCTTTCTAAGACTATGTAACCCAAAATTAAAGTCTATACCATTAGCTAATGCTACTTTCTCAAATATTAATCTACAATTTTGTCTAGTAATGGGATAGATAACTTTTTTCGTAATACCTTTAAAAGTATCTTTTTTCTTCTGCCCCATAAATAGATAATCATTTGATTTTAATTCAAACTTTTGAATATATGCAAGAATTTCATCATAGAGCTTTTTATTCATTCTAAAATTTTGCATTTTACCAGTCTTATTTTCCTTTATTGAAACATAACCCTTCTCAACATCTTTTACTCTTAATTGAAGTAAATCTTCTGCTCGGAAGGCTGTATTTAAACCTATAAGAAATAGCATGTAATTTCTATAACCTTGATAATATTTAATATCACTTTTAGCATGATCTCTTTCAAGTAAAAGATAAGTCATTACTCTATCAAGCATTCTTTTATCTTTAATTGGTAATGTTCTTTTTTGACCTCCAGTATGTTTAATTCTTCTTGCCATATATTCAACCTCCTAACTATTTTTTATTCTTTCTAGGAGACTTCCTAGTTATTTCATATTCTTTTAGTTCTTCTATTGTTGGTTTGTTTTTTAAGCTTTTAATTTTATTGTTTAAGCTTTTAATTATAATCGCGGCTTGCTTTAAATCTCTATCTTTTGAATCGATAATTTGTAAATATAATTCATTTTTTTGATTAAGTATATTATTTTGCTTAACTAGACCGCCAATTTTACCAGAATTAACTCTTCTTCTTTCTTCTGTAATTTCTAGTTTATTTTGTATGTTTTTAAAATCTTTATATTTCATCTGATAATATTTTTCATTATCAATAAGTTTTTGTTGCAAATGAAGTATTTCTTTCTCTTGTTGTTCACTGAATTTGTTTAATACTTTAATTGAATGTCTAGATGCATTAAGTTTGTTTATCGTGCAAAAAAGTTCAGCAACAACATAATCATAATTTTTTAATGCAGAAATATAATCTTTTATAGTTTTTCTTTTTTTAATGATTTTTGGAAATTTTTTCCGAAGTTCTTCTAACTCTTCTTTAGTTAGTGATGATGGGCACATATCATTCATTACTATCACCTCCATTTAATACTCCTTTTTCAATTAAGATTTCTCTCATTTCATAGATTTTTTTCTTCTTTTCAAAAAGTTGTTTTTTTAACTTTTCTTTTGCTGCAAGATCCGCTTTTATTGAAGCACTTAATTCAACAATTTTTCTCTCAAGTCTAAATAATTTAGCAATTTCTAATGAAATACTATCTATAGTAACTATCTCTTTACTCATTCTTTAATTCCTCCAATCTTTTTTCTAATACCTTCATATAAGCGATATATTGTCTGAGTTGTTTGTTATATACTTTTTTTCTTGAGTTAATTTCTTTAATAGACTTCTTAACTATTCCAAGTTCATATTCTATATCATCTATAGTTTTTAATAATTCAGTTCCTTTTCCTCTTTTATATCCTTTTTTGTCACAATTACTAATGATTGTTTTGCTCATCTTAATATGACTAACCATACATCTTAGTGTTCTATCACTTAAACCTGTTAATTGAATTAATTCGGCTTTAGTAATAAATCTATCATTAGGAATTAGTTCATATAAATCATCATAACTGATCATATATTCTTTACAATCACATCAACATTTAATCCAGTACCTGGATGAAGTATTTCTATGATTACCTTTTTTTGAAAAGGATCATTAGTTTTATTTTGAACTATAGATAATAAAGTGTTATATTTTATATTAAACTCTTCATCTGTCATTCTCTCTAGTAATTCACGAGGTGTATCTTTATCATAAATTTTTTTAATTTGTCTTTGCATATAATCAATAGCTGAACATTTTGAATAGTGAATGTCATAACCTCTTAAAGGTATTGGTTTCCCACATATTTGACATATTACCTGAGACTTAAAAACTTTAGATTCTTTTTTTTCACCAATAGTTATAAGTCCTTTTTTCAAAAACCATAGTTTAGGAATAACTTGTCCATAATCTTCAGAATTAAGATGAAGCTCAAATCTCTTCGTAACATCATCATAATCATAATCTCTAAGTTCTTTATACCATTCATCAACTTTAAAGTCATCTACAGTGAACTCTTGATAATGAGATTTAATTCTTCTAAAGAGATTCTTTGTTTGCTCTTTAGTCATTTGAATCACTTCCTAACCTATTCCACCATTCATCTGAATATTTAATAACATTATTAGGATTATTGCTTTCTGATATTGATACTACATCATCCTCCCACCTTTTTTGATTTAACCAAGTGGTTGGATATGGAATATATTTACCATTGTCTTTTTTCCAATCTGTTGTATCTTTATACTTTTTAAGTTTAGTTATAATTAAATTAAACTGTTCATCTGTTAAATTATTTTTATTAAACCATTCTTCAGATTTAAACTTATTTACCTTTTTTGGATACTCTTTCCAGAATAGTTCAAATCTTTCTTTATTTATTTCTTTTATATTAATACTTGTATTATTAATACTTGTATTATTCTCTTTGACTTTTTTATCAATACCCTCTTGACTTTTTTGTATATACCCCTTTGTCTTTTCAGTCAATACCTCTTGATTATTTAACATATAGGTATTCATTGGTTGATTAATAGGAACTCCTATTATTTTTATAACTCTTTTTTCAATTTCTTTAGTTTCATTTTTATAAATAAACTCTACTACTACATAGCCTTTTTCTTTTAAATGACTGATCCATCTAGAAATTGTTGCAGAGTTAACATTATATAATCTAGCAAAATAACTATTAGTAGCCCAACATTCATTATTTTTATTGGTTAAAGAAGTTATTTCGCCATATAGTAATTTTTCATTTGGTTTTAATTCATTATCATACCTTACTATAGCTGGTATAACTGAATAATAATTTGGTTTCTCTTCCATTCTATTTCCTTTCCCCAAAACCCACTAAAGATTTGACACATACATTAATTTGTGATAAAATTAAGTATGTAAAAAGCAAATTAATGCCTTTTTATAGTGTGTCGGGTTGAACGGTTGACACACTTTTTATTTGTTCTATAATATTTAAACTAATAATTACTGCTAAAGCAAATGTTAAGAATCCATACATAGTCCAACTTGTCAAAACTTTAGTAATTATAGGATAAATTAATAGCATATATAGATCATAAATTATTAATCCTAAACAAGCAGTTAAAATAATTAATTTAAATATATTTATAACTTTAATTTTTTTCTTTTTCATTCTGATTACCTCCCACTAACTTTCTTTAAATAAGCAATGTTAATGCCTAAATACTCTTTTAATAATTCCATAGGAATTAATCCCTTTGGCAATATATATCCTTTTTCCAATACTTTATTTGAAATATTACTTGCAATAGTTCTTGCCCTTGTTTCTCCAATAAAAGCAAGTTTCATTATATCTTCAATAGAAGCCCATTGATTATCTAATATTTCAAGTGTCTCACTTGCCGAAAGTTTTTTTACTGGTTTTTTCATATATACCTCCTGTCTGTTGTGATTCATATTTTATTTTATTTCTTCATCTTCTAATATTGCATATTGCAATATAGTGTTTAAAAAAAATTGAAAGAAATTATAATTAAGATAATAACTTAAATTAAGTGCTTGTTCCAAATTAAGTTTATTAGGATTATCTTCTATATTTTTATATGTAGGAATCGATATATTTAATGCCTTTGCACAGTCCTCTTGTGTTTTTTTTCTTTTAAATCTTACTAATTTAATTTGCTCACTCAACATTATTTTCTCTTCTTCTCTCACTGTATCACCTCCTATTTACAAATACAATTATATATTGCATTTCGCAATATGTCAATACTTTTTTTGCATTTTGCAAAGTTTTTTTTATATTTTATTAAAAATATATTGCATTTTGCAGATAAAAATGATATATTATACATGGAAAGGAGGCTTTATATGACTAATTACTTTCCCAAAAACTTGAAATATATTAGAACAAAAAGAAATATAGATCAAAAAGAAATGGCTGAAGATTTGGGTGTAGCACAATCAACATTAAGTTGTTGGGAAACTGGATTAAGATCGCCTGATTTGGATATGGTTGCCAAAATTTCTAAATATTTAAATATTTACGATGACTTTATCACCAAAGATTTGACAAACAAAACCGAAAATAATTTTGATGAATTAGAATTATTATTCGATAAAAATAAGAATATTCTTACAGAGGATGATAAACAATATATAAAGTTTATAATAGAAAAAAGAAAAAAAGATATTGATAAACAATTAGGAAAAGAAGAATAAGTATGCTAGTACAGGTACTTTTTATAGATAAGGAGTAAAAAGTATGAATATAATTAGTTTATTAAAAAGGGAAATAACTCAACAAGAATTACTTAATTGCTATAATGCTTGTATAACAATAATTGAATTACCAGATGGAATTAATGGATTTATATTTAGTTATGAAAATATATATAATATATTCATAAATAAAGAACTATCATATTACAAAAGAAAAAAGACTATACTACATGAATTAGCCCATATAGAATTAAGTCAGTTGAAACAATTAAATAAAGATATGTTTGCTTTTTATATTGAAAAGTATGAAGATGAAGCTGATAAATATCTTAACTTTATAATAGAAACTATAAAGGAGGAAAAAGATTATGATGAATTATAAAATTCAAAATAAAGAAATTTCATTAATATTATGTGTTCTCGGAGGATGGTTTGGATTACACCATTTTTATAATAAAAAAATTGGACTAGGAATTCTTTATTTTTGTACATGTGGACTTTTTTGTATAGGATGGATAATAGATATATTTAAAATTATCAGTGTAAAAGAAGAAATAGATTATACGAAATTTAAAAAATGTATGTATTGTGGTGAAAAAAACAAAAGAGAAAACAAATTCTGCACAAAATGTGGAAACTCACTTTTAGATAAAATTGAAAGAAACTTTGTTCCAGAAGCTGTATGGTATGATTCTTATACAAAAAGAAGAACAAATAAAATCGTTAAGGATTATGTCATATTTGATACAGAGACTACTGGATTAGATCCAAGTTGTGACAAAATAATAGAAATATCTGCTATTAAATTTATTGATAATAAAAAAGTAGGAACTTTTTCTACACTAATTAATCCGAAAGAAGTAATAAATCCATTTATAACACAGTTAACAGGCATAAAACAAGAAGATTTAAAAGACAAACCTACTATTAATGAAGTAATACCACAATTTTTTGATTTTATTGAAGATTTAACTTTAGTAGCACATAATGCACCTTATGATATTAAAATGTTAGCAAGTGAATGTTATAGAAATAAAAAAGAATTATGTGATAACAAAATAATTGACACTGTTACTTTAGCAAAAAGAATCATTCCTAGAGAAAGTATTGAAAATTATAAATTGGCTACACTAAAAGAGTATTTAGGATTAAATTATAATTCTCATAGGGCTTTAGATGATTGTGAAACTTGTTCAAAAGTATATCAATTATATTTAAATTCAACACAAAAGAAAAAAATTGTAATTATGGATGAAAACACTGGAGAAATAATTGAAGAATTAAATTAAAAAAACTAGTACCTACTGCAATAGGTACTAGAATAGTGCATAAAAATAAAATTGAATCACAACAGACAATCTTTTTTTCTATGCACTCTAATTATATCAAAAACAAATAAATATGTAAATAATTGGAGGTTAAAAAATGGCAATTTATAAAGAAAAAAATAAAAAAAAGTATTCAAAAGATGGTAGAAGTTGGTACTTTAGAACTTACTACAATGATCTTAATGGAAATAGAAAACAAAAGACTTCTAAAATGTTTTTAACAAAAGCAGAAGCACAAGATGCTGAAAGAACATTTTTAATGAATTATGAAAAACAAAAAGATTTAGATTTTGAATCATTAGCATTAATATATTTAAAAGAATATAAAAAGAAGAATAAAGAGGAAACCTATGAAAATACAAAAAATAGAATTACTAAACATATCTTGCCAGTATTTAAAAAAACAATGGTAAGCAAGATTAGTATTATTCAATTTGAAGAAATGAAAAATAATATTTCAAAATTAAATATTAAAACTCAAAACAGTGTAATAACCTATTTCAAGTCTATTTTAAGAACAGGTATTGAAATATATGATCTTAACATACCAATATTCAATAAAATAAAAACTATTCAATGTGGTGTAACACCACCAAAAGAATATCAGGTATGGAATCTAGATGAATATAAACAATTCATAAATCAAGTAGATGATTTAGAATATAAAACTCTCTTTTCCCTTTTATATTTTGCTGGGCTTAGAATAGGAGAACTTCAAGCTTTAAAGTGGAAGGATTATAACAATAAAATTATAGATATTAATAAGAGTTATAATAAAAGTGGTAAAATAACAACACCAAAAACAAGTAATTCATATAGAAAAGTAGATATTCCAAATAATGTTATTAAATTGTTAGATGATTTATATATTCAAAAATCAAAAATATATGGATTCAATAATGAAATGTTTATCTTCGGTGATATTGTTCCATTATCTAGAACAACAATAACTAGAAAAAAAGAAAGTTATATAAAAAAAGCAAATGTAAAAAGGATAACTATTCACGAGTTTAGACATTCACATGTAACTCTTTTAAGAAGTATGAACTACACAATTAAACAAGTAGCAACTAGAATTGGCGATACAGAAACAACAGTAATAGAAACATATTCACATCTATTTGAAAGCGATAAATTTGTAATATCAGAAGGACTAAATAAATTAGAATTATAAAAAATAAGATGTAAATAAGATGTAAAAGTTATATAAAATAATAAAAACCCTTATATTTTAAGGGTTTATTTTCATTTGGAGCAGGTGATGAGAATCGAACTCACGCAGTCAGCTTGGAAGGCTGAGGTTCTACCATTAAACTACACCTGCATCAGTAGGCAATAATAATGATACTATAAAATTGCCCATCTGTCAATTATTTTATGCAAATTTCTTAAAAAAATTACACATTTTACACAAAAATAATCAAAAATAACTAATTTTTAACCATATTAGGATTAATTAATGAAAGACCAACCCTATTCTTCTCTAAAGAAATATCATCAACATAACAAGTAACAATATCTCCAACCGAAACAATTTCACTAGGATGTTTAATATATTTATCAGTCATTTTAGAAATATGAACTAATCCATCATCATGTAAACCAATATCAATAAAAGCACCAAAATCCACAACATTTCTAACTGTGCCAGAAAGTTCCATACCAACCCTCAAATCCTCTATTTTAAGAATATCACTTTTAAGCAATGGCTTATCAAAATCATCTCTAAAATCCCTATTAGGCTTAGAAAGACATTTAATAATATCTTCCAATGTATAAACATCAGTACCAAGTTTAATGCTAACATCATTAACATCAATACTCTCTAGAACATCATTAAGTTTTTTACTTCCAAGGTCACCGATTCCAAAACCATACATATCAAGTAATCTACAGGCAATTTCATAACTCTCAGGGTGAATAGAAGTAACATCCATAGGATTACTACCATCAATAATTCTCATAAAACCTATAGATTGCTCATATGTCTTAGGAGTAAGAATTTTATTTTTTATAAGTTCATCTCTAGATATAATTTTACCATGACTTTCTCTATACTTAACAATTTTATCAATAGAACTCTTAGTAAGACCAGAAACATATCTAAGAATAGACCTGCTAGCAGTATTAATATTAACACCAACATTATTAACACATTTAGAAACAACAAAATTAAGAGATTCATCTAGTTTCTTTTCATTAACATCATGTTGATACTGACCAACACCAATACTCTTACTATCAATTTTAACAAGTTCAGATAAAGGATCTTGAAGCCTTCTTGCAATACTAATTGCACTTCTTTTTTCAACAGTTAAATCAGGAAATTCCTTAATAGCAAGTTCACTAGCAGAATAAACACTAGCACCCGCTTCACTAACGATGATATACTTAACATCTTTTTCCGTATATTCACTAATAGTTTCAGCAACCAATTTCTCACTTTCTCTAGAAGCAGTACCATTTCCTATAGCCACAACATCAATATTGTACTTTTTAAATAAATCCTTTAAAACACTTTTAGACTCTTCCCATTTATTATGAGGCTCATGTGGATAAATAACTGAAATATTAAGAACCTGAGAAGTTGGACTAACAACAGCAAGTTTACATCCAGTCCTAAAAGCCGGATCAAAACCCAGAACAGTAACATCTTTCATAGGAGGGGTTAAAATAAGATTCTCTAGATTATGTCCAAACACTTTAGTAGCAGCCTCCTCACTAATCTCCTTAAGTTCACTTCTAACCTCCCTTTCAATACTAGGAATAATAAGCCTCTTATAACTATCTTTAATAGCATTTTTAACTATATCAGCAGACATTACCTTATCATTTTTGATAATCTTTCCCTCTAAATAAGAAATAATATAATCATCATCTACATAAATATTTACCGAAAGTACACCCTCTTTTTCACCCCTATTAATAGCAAGAACCCTATGAGGTTTAATAAACTTTATCTTCTCTTCATAATCATAATACATTTCATAAGTACCTTCATTATCTTCACTATTCTTTTTCTTTTTTGTTTTAATAATTCCCCTATTCATCATATTATTTCTAATCCACTTACGATAGCTAGCATTATCACTAATCCATTCAGCAATAATATAACTAGCCCCTTCAGTAGCGGCATCAACATCCTTAACATTTTCATTAATATAAGACTTAGCAATTTCACTTATATCAACATTTTTAAAAGACATAATAATTTTAGCAAGCGGTTCTAATCCATTTTTAATAGCCTCAGTAGCTTTAGTCTTTTTCTTTTCCTTATAAGGCCTATAAATATCCTCAACATCCACTAACTTTTCACATTTCAATATACTATCTTTAATTTCATCAGTAAGAAGACCTTTTTCATCAATAAGTCTAATAACATCTTCTTTTCTTTTAAGTAAATTAACTTGATATTCATAAACATCATTAATACTTCTAATTTGTTCTTCATCAAGTGCTCCAGTAACCTCTTTTCTATATCTAGCAATAAATGGAATAGTAGCACCTTCATCTAATAAATTTAAAGTTGCAATTACACTTTCTTTTTTTATACCTAAATTATTAACAATACCATCAATAATAATATCATTCATCTCAAATCACCTTTCCTATCTAACAATTTTATTTCTATATCCATCAAAACTATTATAAGCATCAACATCATCTTTAAACCCCGTATCTATCCTATCGCTATCTTTAAGTAAACTTTTTTTAATTAACACGATAGGAATACCAAGTCTTATACTTTCAATTACATTAATATCACTTATCGTATCATAAGCGACAACAAAATCAGGCTTCATTGTCTCATATTTACCATTATCATCTTTCATATTAGCAATATCAACTTCACTATACCAACTACTTCCATTAGTAATCTCTTTAGAAGTCATAATTCTATTAACATATCTACTAACCCCACTTCTATCACGAATATCACTACTAAAAGAATCCATCTCTAACATATGAATAACTCTATCATTATCAAAAGAAGAATATCCATATATATTATCATAATTACCATGTTGATAAACCTCATTATTCTCATCAGACACAATTGAGTAGCAGTCTCTACTATTATTAGTCCCCACTTGATATCTACAACCAAGAGCCCTAACCATCATCGTATACTTACTATCCCTTAGGTCGTAAACAGGAGTACCATACTTTTTACTAAGTTCATTACTTATTTTATCACCATTATTAGAAATAACAAACATATCATCCCTAATCCTATCATAAGCATAATCCTTTAATTTCCTCAAATCATCATAAAACATAGAATTAATATTTTTATCTTTAAATTTATTAAAAAGTTCAATTTTGTCATCAGAAGAAACATTATCAAAATTAAAAATTAATTCATAAAAACTAACTCTTCCTTTATCAATAATCCTATCAGAAGGTATCATCTTCTCATTATACCTAAGCATCTCTCTAATATTAAGCCATACATTATAAATACTATCACAAAACAAAGCATCAACAATAACTTCACTAAGTTTTAAACTAGTAATACTCTTAAGTTTGTCAAGTAACTCATCACTGTTTTCAAAAAAAATATTTCCATCATTATCATAATCCATATAAGGAGAAAACGCATATTTAACATCAAAGTTAAATATAAAATCATCCATCTTTTTACTCTTAAGCAAACTAGGATTATCAAGAATCTCTCCATAATACTTAAATATACCTCTATCATTATCATATTCATTAATAAGTTCATCATAATATTTAGCAAGTCTACTTTGAATAATTAAAGGGTCGTTATACTTTTCAACAGCATTAATATTTATCCTAAACTCTGAAAAATTAGAATGTTTAAGCATATCAAAGAAATCATTCTGTAACAATATATCCCTACTAAATCTAACTCCTGACCTAATAAGATTAGTAAAACCAGTTGCCTTTTTATACAAATACTTTGCCCTCTTATCATTAAGAAAGAAATAAGACTTAGCCTTAGCATCAAAATCATCAATT
>JABLTL010048436.1_pt1 | contig 13433 bp, 10 predicted proteins | sample 7160151 | NCBI WGS metagenome assembly JABLTL01 (sample SAMN14651223, study PRJNA627086) | human gut metagenome | isolation source: feces | host: Homo sapiens
ACTCTAAATTTGATAACTTTACTATCCTCTCCTAACGGTAATAATTATATCATTTAATTCATTTTTTTACAATAATTCAGACAAAATTCCAGTAAAAAAGAGTAAATTTTCTTCGCAATGATTTTTTGATATAATTATTATATGATAAAGGTGGTATGTAGTAATGAACAGAAAACAAAGAAGAGAATTAAGAAAAGATAAAAATTTAATAAAAGAATTATATTCCATAATTGTTAAATATCTACCAGGTTTATTAACAATGTTTGATAATTTAACTGATACTAGACATCAAAGTTATGTAACATATTCAATGAAAACTATTTGTATCACTAGGTTATTTCCTTTATTATGTGGAATAACCACAATGACAGATATTTCATCAGATATATTTAATACCGATATTTGTATTAAAAATTTATCTAAAATTTGTAATCAAAATTTAAAAGAACTTCCTTATTGGGAAACCATTCAGGATGTGTTTATGAATATCAAAACTGATGAACTTAGGGATATTCAAAAGTATATTGTTAAATCTCTTATTCGCTCTAAAATGTTTGATAGATATAAATATGACGGATATTTTCAGCTTATTGTAGATGGCTCTGGACTTTCCAGCCATAGTTATAATTTAAACAATAATTGTATTAAGAGAAAATACAAGGATGGAAAAATTGCCTATTGTAAATATATTTTAGAATGTAAATTAGTAGTTGGGAATATAGTGATTAGCTTGGATAGCGAATGGATTGAGAACACAGAAACTTTAAATGAGAGCCAAAAGCAAGACTGTGAGTCAAAAGCTTTTGGAAGAATGTCAAAAAGAATTAAAAAAAATTATCCTAAACAAAAATTCATTTTAACTGCGGATGCTTTATATTGCACTTCACCTATAATGGATATATGTAAACAAAATAATTGGAAATATATATTTAATCTTAATGATAGATTAAGAACCGTATTTAAAGATTTTAATGATTATATAGAATGTTTTAATGATTGTACTACCAAAAACTATTTTCTTGACAATAATTATAAATATAAAAAGCATAGATTTAATATTATTAAGTTTACTGAAACAAAGAAAAATAAAACTACCAATTTTCATTATATTACTGATTTAATTGTAACAGATGGAAATATTAAAAGTATTGTTTGCTTAGGTAGAAATCGTTGGAAAATTGAAAATCAAGGCTTTTATAATCAAAAACATAGACTTTTTAATATTACTCATTTAAATTCTAGAAATGATACCGCATTAAAAAATCATTACTTTTTTATTCAATTTGCCCATACTATAAGACAACTATTAGAAAATGGTAATAAATTAACTAAATCATTAAAACTTAAAATAAAAGAAGTAAGTGCCAATTTATTAAACTCACTTACTTCAACCAACTCAGATCTTAATCATTTAGAAACTAACTTTCAATTAAGATTTGATGATTAAATTATACAACATTTATTCTTTAAAGTCCAGTGTTTTATTAAAAAAAATTTTAACCTAAAAAAGGTTTTTTCGTCGTGGTTTAAAATATCTAGGTTTGAGAAGAAAAAAATAGATAAAATATTTTTTGATAAATTTTACCTATTTTTAATTTAATAAAATAAATTTATTTACTCTTTTTTACTGAAATTTTGCAAAATAAAAACAATGTTTTTATTTAAAATGTAAAATTTCCCTAAAAATTATAAGGTAATGAACAAAAAAAACAGACAAAATGTACCAACTATGATATAATTAATTCTGAAGAGAAGTTGTACTATGAGAATTAAAGAGAAAGATACTATTAATATAGTTATATTACCATATTGAAAAAGGAGGAATAGAATATGAAAAATAAATTTAATTTAACTAGAGAACAAAATGTATTTGTCGCTAAAAGGAATATTGTAGATTATATATGGAAAAGTGCTAATTTAGAGGGAATTGGTGTAACATATCCTGAAACACAAGTCATATATGATGGCGGAGTTGTTAATGGATTAACAGTTAATAATATTATTACTATCAACAATTTAAAATATTCTTGGCAATTTATACTCGAAAATGAGGGTATAGAATACGATTTTAAAGCATTATGTCATTTACACAAACTAACCTGTGATAAATTAATTTTAGACGGGAACTTAGGTAGATTAAGAACAACACCTGTTAGTATTGGTGGAACTTCTTGGAAACCACAATTCCCAGTAGAAAGTCAAATCAAAGAAGAATTAGAACAATTACTAAATCAACCTGAAAAATCTAAAACTGAAATAGCAATAGAAGTTATGCTATGGATAATGAGAAGACAAATGTTCATTGATGGTAATAAAAGAGTTGCAATGCTATTTGCTAATAAAATAATGATAGACAATGGTTGTGGAATAATTACTATAGCACAAGAAAATCAGCAAACATTCTTTAAAAAACTCATTAACTATTATGAATCAGGAGATAATACAGATTTAAAACAATGGGTTTATGAAACTAGTATTGATGGAATTGATTTATAATCAGTTCCTTTTTGTGTAATATTGAGCGGTACTTTACATTAAATTAACCCCCATAAAATGGGAGTTTTATTAAAAATGTCCAATTACAAGACTACTCCAAAGTAATCTCTTCTTCTGCCCTATTATATATATCCAATCTTTCATTCAAATCTATAACATCCACATACCATCTATTACGTCTACAATCCCTCATAAATGTCTCAATTCTATTAATACCGTGAATCTCCTTCAAAGTAACCACTAATCCAAACTTAACACCACTTCCATCTCCATTATCAAGCCTTTCCTTTGTTTTAATACTAATCCCCCACATTTTATTATTTTTAAAGGAACGCTTATCACGTCTTTTTGATGAAGGCGTTTGAACAATATACTTAACATTATCCCATTTCCTATAATTTTTACGAGCATTTTTTTCATAAGTATAGTATCCCTCATCATTTTGATGATTTTCATTTATCGTATCAATTTTTCCATCATCCTTAATACGTCCTATACTTATATCTAATTCTGTATTTGTATAATCAACCCCTTGATTTCTACTACAATTAGGAAAATAACACATAACTGCCTTTGCAACAAATGGATATTTATCATTATGTAATGGAACAGGAAGATTATAATTATAAGTATCATAACTTTCTGAAATACCATCTATTATAAACTTAATCTCATCATTAGAAGTATTAATAATATCACTTATTTTTTGAGGTACAACACCATATCCCATTAAAGAAGCAACATCACTATTAATATCCTTATTCCACTTTACAGCAGCATCTATAATTAAAGCCTTAGCACATTCCCTACTTATATTTAGTACATCAATTAAATATGACATTTTTCTGCTAATCCAAGGAGCTGCAAAAGAAGTTCCCATAACTAAATATTCACCAGAAGAAGCACAAACCTTAATCTTCTTATCAATGTCTCCACCAAAATAACAAACATCAGGTTTATTAAAAAATGATAAAACTAATCCTCTTCTAGAATATGATGCACTGCTTCCATTACCATTTACCGAGTTAACAACCAATGAATTAATAGAATCAGCCGGAGCCCCTATTCTCATATCTTTTTTATTATTATAACTAGGTGCATTTGTTCCTGCAATAACAAAAATCACATTATTTTCATTTTGAATTTTATCCAAAATATAAGCTTCAGGAGAGATAAAATTAGGATTTATCTCCAAGGAAGAACCTAATGATAAATTCCACACTTTGATATCCCTATTACCAGTTATTATCTCTTTAATCTTTCTCAATATAGAAAAGGAACTCATCTCTGTTGCCTTTGTTACTCCAAAATGCCTTACCTTAAATCTTCCACAACCATCATCCAAATCAGGATTCATACTAGGACCATCAACTATTATAGAATCAACCATTGTTCCATGTTCATAATCACGAAATTCTATAAGTTCCTCAGGAATCATAGTATGATTGTCAACCCATTTAGAAAAATAAACTCTTTCATCAAACAATGTATCTATAACACCGATTGTAGCCTCATTTGTTGGATTTGGTATTGTCATCATTTCATCATCATACCATTTTTGTTCATCTATCGGTTCAATTTTAGATATATCATTTGTAAGCATAGCAATTAAATAAGGTGCTTTACTCTTTAACAACGCAACTTGATCAGGAAAAAGCAAAACGTTTTCATCCATTATTCTCGTAGACATAATATTTATACCAATTTTATTTAATACTTCTTTTATACTATCATCTGTTTTATATAAATTAACAATAACATTATCATCAGTATTATCATCATTTGTAGGAATATCAAATTTATCTACATAGTAACAATCAACCACAGTTTGTGAAAAAGAAGATTTAGATATATTTTGATACTTCCACTTTGTATCTTTTTCGTTTATTATATTTATATCCTTTTGAGTTATAATTCCCGTAAAATCATTATTTATTATTTCCTGAATAATATTTAATTTTTTAATAGTTTCATCAATACAATCCATTTGAACATAATGAGTAATTATATGTTTAGGACTTCCTGAACTAAATTTAGCACCTACCATAGTTTCATTAGGATTTTTACTATTATTAGATAATAAAGATTTTATCCTTCTTGACTTCGCAACGACATCAATATAATGTACGGAAATTAATGCCCCCATTAAGTACTTTTCGGCGAGCCAAAACTCTCTTAGTTCATACAATTGATTTTCTAATTTTAATATATGCGTTACATCCACTTTTCCATTTTTCGGTAAATTAGCAAGTCCTGGTCTGCCTGAACCTTTTCCTTGTGAAAATTTACTCTTTAATTGTAATATATTATTCATTCTCATTCCTCAATTCCCGAGATACCTTACTTTTAGAAACACCAGTTAAAGCCTCTATTTCTCGAACAGTAAACCCCTGTTCTTGTAATTCTTTTAATTCTATATTTTTCTTTTTATTAATCATTAAATATATCTTCTTTAAATAATCATATTCATCATTTACATTACTAAAAGCAATTGATGTCTTAATAATATTTTTTAAATCACCTGGGTAAGGTATTGTGTCTGAACAAGATAATATTTTTTTAAATAGTTTCATATTTTTACTATTTATTTTAAACTTTATTAAAAAATCATTTAAAATAACCTCGCCAACTTCTACCAAATCGTCTTTACTATAATCATTAAAATTTATTACTGCATCAAATCTTCGAATCAATGCCTTATCAAACGAATTATATAAATTAGTCGTAGCAATAAATACTATATCACTATTAAGATCATCCAATTCTTTTAAAATAGCTGATGTTGCCCTCCCCATTTCTCTAATATCATTATTATTTAGTCTATCTAAAGCAATTGCATCTATTTCATCAAACAATATTATAACTTTTTCTGGATGAGGAAGATTCTTTATTTCATCAAATAAACTAGATATATTTTTAGACGTTTGACCAAGTTTACTATCAACAACGACATCAAAACGAACAGAATATAAATCCCTATTTAATATACGTGCCATCTGTTTTACAGATTCAGTTTTACCAGTCCCAGGTTCTCCCTCAAAAAGAAATTTATTTATTCCCACATTTCTAGAAACAGCATTTATAATACCTAAAAGTTCATTTTTAATATTTTCCGGAAGGGGAAGAGGAGTATTATTTATTTTTATTTTCTTAAAAAATGTTAAATTATTTTCTGCAATTTGCGGAACAAAAGTATTAACATTAGAAAGTAAAGACATTATATATTCAGAAAGTTCATAATCACCATTTTTATCAAAATAACTTGCAATTTCATAAGCTTCATTTCTAAATGCAGAATCATTTTTCTCACAATAATATCTAATAAGATTTATAATATTTTTCTTTTTCATAGCAATAGCACCACCTTACTACCATTATAACATATTTTGGGACAAAATGATACTTTTTTGGGACAGAAAATTAAAATATTTACACTACCCTACACATTCCATTGTGTAAAGTCATATATTTTTATAGAAAAATACACAGTATTTTCCATTTTACTGTGTATTTACCACTACATTTACACAGTATTTCCCATTTTACTGTGTAAATTACATTACTTACATTTCACTACCATTACCATTTTCCCTTAATTGCTTTAAATGCTTAACAAACTCAATCCTCGATTTAATATGTTCTATAATCTTTTCTATTCTCTCATTAGATAACAATTTATTACTTGAAAGTATAATCCTTACCTCTCCTAAAAAACCATCTAATTTACTAATATCTAACCAACTAATATTCTTAACTAAACTAACTTGCGTTTTTTCATATTCCTCAAAAGGCTTTGTTAAGAAAAACTCTCCAACATACATATCATTTTCATCAAACCATAGAGAACACCCATTATCAAAGATAGGAGCAACCCTTTCAAACTTTAGCGTTTCAACATTTCTAATAACACCAAAGTTATTAAAATGCCTATCCTTATTAGCTAAAATAAAATCACATATAAGCATTTTATCCACTAATAAGTTAGCATTAGGAATATTTAATTCATTTAAACATCTCACATAATGTTCATATCTATTCTCATATTCATTAACTACTAAATATTCATTAATTTTCCACGCTGGTATTAATTCCGTATTTGTTGTAATAAAGTTTTTACAAATAGATACCGCTCTTTCATTATCATAAACAATTTCATATTTAACATATTCATCATCATTTAAAATTCTCTCATATAATTTCGTGGCAACAACTTCATTAAACGGTTCTTGATTAATCATCTTCCCACCAGCCTTAACCAAATACCTATCCCCATTTATAATTTTCCATCTTTTTTCATAATTACCATTACTTGTCATATCCGGAGTATTCAAATTAAAATTTAAAGGTGTGTTCCCCCCATCAAAAAGTATCTTACCAATATCTTCTGAAAACTCATTATCAAAGAAATTAATATCTTCCCATAAAATATTATCTTCAATTCCTTTTACCCAATACTGATCCGATAAAGATAAACAATATACCTTTGCATCTAGTAAATCAAAACCATCTTTATCATAAATACCACTTTTATGAAGTACTTCTTTAAAGCCCTTTCTTGATGCCGGTATTTGTCTGTTTTTCCACCATTTATTAAACTGGTTTTTATCTATATTATTATCTTTAATTAATCCAAAAGGTGCATAATCCTCATTGTCAGGATAACTACGTTCAAATTTAACTATAAGATGTTCTTCATCATCATACTCAAAATCAAGTATCTTTCTATTTTTATTCATTAAAGTAAATTTGCTCATTTAATCACCTCTTTTATTTAATTAATACAACTAATATTATACCATATAATCAGTAATAATAACACTCTTTTTATAAAAAAAAGAAGCCCTATCGGGGGCCTCTATATATAATAGAGTAATTAGTAGTCTCCCAGTCCTACATATATACTTTCAGTAATACTACCTACTCTAACCTTAATGAGGGCGTTAGTGCAAGAAGAAAATTTACACCCTTAATCACTCAATATATATTATACACTATAAATAGAAAAATAAATCAAAATAATTGCAATAAATACTATATTTTGCTATAATTATTTTATAATAGAGGAAGGAAATTGATAATATGGAAGAAAAGAAAACAAGTTCTAAGTTAGTTATAGTATCAGTACTAATTGCAATTATAATAACTAGTATTGGAGTAGCATTTGGTTACTTTATATGGAATAGTACTACTAATACGGATATTAGTTTTACTGTGGAGGGAGCAGTAGTACAGTTAGAAGATGGTAATGATATAACGGGTGCTAACTTAATGCCTGTTGCTAGTTATACTAGTGGGGGTAAGAATGTAGTTAAGAAAGATATTAAGATTAAGTTAAAGGATACTGTTACTAGTGATGTTACAGTTAATTTTAAGTTAAAGGTTAATAGTATTGATAGTGGTTTAAATCATAGTAGTTTTAAGTATAACTTAGTTAATGCTAGTGGTACTAGTGTTAAGAGTGGTAACTTTGCTACTAGTAAAGCAGGAGATAGTATTAGTTTACTTACTCTTAGTACTACGGATGGTAGTTTAACAACATCACTTACTAGTTATATTTTATATATTTATATAGATGGGGCTAGTGGTGATAATCCTAGTAGTATGATGAATCAATCTTTTGATTTTAGTTTTGTAGTAGATGGTAGTAATTCTAGTTTAGAATATATGTTAGCAACTAAAAAAGTAGAAAGTTTAGATATTGGTAGTGATGGAAATGATGGTAGTGGTGTATATAAAGTTACACATAGTGCAATACCAGCTAGTAGTAGTGCAACAGGAAATGAAATACCAGCAGTTACTGATTATAGGTATTATGGACCTAATCCTAATAACTATATATGTTTAGATATGGAAGGTAGTAGTACTTGTCCTGATAAACATTTATATAGAATTATAGGAAGTATATATGAAGAATTAGAGGGTGCTAATAGACTAAAAGTAATAAAGGCAACACCTTTAAAAAACGATAGTACTACTAAGTACGCACGAGATAGTGGTTATACTAATATATGGGCAACAATAACAAATGGTAATTATAGTAATAGTTTAACAAGTGGATCTAGTTTAATGAAACTCTTAAATAGTGGTGATTGGTGGAATAGAACAAATACTTATGCTAATTATGGGTTAACAGAAAAAACTAAGAGTTATATAACTACAAGTAGATATTATTTAGGAGGGTATGATAATAGTGCACCAATTACTAATGAAATGTATGGATACGAAAGAGGAACAGCAAGATGTGATAATAAAAGACCCCTCTATTGGGATGGTTATGTAGGTTTAATGTATCCTAGTGATTATGGATATGCAGCTGGAAATACTTGTGCGAAGGGTACTAGATTAATTGATTATGATGGTAGTTGTTATACAAAGGATTGGCTCTATATTTCAAATACTTCTCAGTGGCAAATGTCGCCGAGTTCGGGCTACTCCGGCGATGCTTTCGGCGTCCTCAACGACGGTCTTGTCAGCTACGGCATTGATGCTGGCAATGCTCATTCGACCCGCCCAGTCTTTTATCTGAACTCTAGTGCAAGTATATCGGAAGGAGAAGGTACCTCTTCTGACCCCTATATAGTAACCAAATAATAACTATAATATAAAAATAAGAAACCTCCCCCAAGGTTTCTTATTTTAATAAATCACTTCCTATCCCTTATACTATCCCCTATCATCTTAATAAACAAATCCCTATTCATACTACTAGTCTTAACCTCTCCGTGCTTTCTATAACTAATAACATTATCCTCTATCTCTTTATCACCAATAATAAGCGTATAAGGGACTTTCTTAATCTGACTTTCTCTCATCTTATAACTAAGCTTCTCATCCCTATCATCAAGGTTTACCCTAATATCCATATCATCCATATCCTTATATAACCCCTTACACCACTCTAAGTGATACTCATTATTAACCGGAATAATATTAACCTGCACAGGACTAAGCCATAAAGGTAAAGCACCCTTAGTCTCCTCTAATAAGAACGCTGTAAACCTATCAAAAGTACCAAATATAGCCCTATGAATAACAACCGGTACCCTCTTTTCACCATCCCTATCAATATAAGTAAGACCAAATCTTCTCGGTAATAGAAAATCAAGTTGACAAGTAGATAAAGTAACCTCATTACCAACAGCAGGCTTAACCTCTACATCTAACTTCGGACCATAGAAAGCAGCTTCCCCAATAGCCTCTTCATATAAACAGCCATAATCATTAAGAACTTCTCTTAACTTATTCTCAGCCATATTCCACATATCATCATCATCAAAATATTTCTCCTTATCATCAGGATCCCTAAGTGACAACCTAAACCTATAATCCTTAAACCCAAAATCCTTGTAAACATCTAAAATAAGCGATACAACCTTCTCAAACTCCTCTTTAATTTGCTCAGGTGTAACAAATAAGTGAGCATCATTCTGACACATACACCTAACCCTCTCTAAGCCCTTAACAGCACCACTAGCCTCATACCTAAAGTCCGTTGCAAACTCCCCAATCCTAATAGGAAGATCCCTGTAAGAATGAAGTTCATTACCATATACAAGCATATGGTGTGGGCAGTTCATAGGCCTTAACACAAACTCCTCTTCATCAACCTTCATAACCGGAAACATATTCTCCTTATAATGATCCCAGTGACCACTAGTCTTATATAAACTAGTCGTACCAACAACAGGAGTATATACATGTTTGTATCCCATTTTCCTTTCCTTATTATAAATATAATTCTCAAGTTCTCTTCTAACAATTGCCCCATTAGGAAGCCATAAAGGCATACCCTTACCAACCAAATCATTAGTAGCAAAGATACTAAGATCCTTACCAATCTTTCTATGATCCCTTTCCTTAGCCTCTTCCAGTTCCCTTAAATACACATTAAGATCCTCTTCATTCTCAAAACATACCCCATAAATCCTTTGGAGCATCTTATTCTTAGCATCACCCTTCCAGTAAGCACCACTAACCTTAAGAAGTTTAAAGAACTTAATACCCTTTACCGAATCAATATGAGGACCCCTACACAAATCCGTAAAATCACCCTGCGAATAACAACTAATAACCGTCTCATTCTCATCCATTCTACTAATCAAATCAATCTTGTAAGGATCATCCCTAAACATCTCTAAAGCATCACTTTTAGAAATCTCTCTTCTAATAATCCTCTTACCATCCTTACTAATCCTCTTCATTTCCTTCTCTATCTTAGGCAAATCCTCTTCCTTTAGAACCATATCCCCTAAGTCAATATCATAGTAAAAACCACTATCAATAACAGGGCCTACCCAAAACTTAGCCTCCGGATAAAGATGCTTAACAGCTTGAGCCATTAAGTGAGCACAACTATGATTTAATACACTTAAACTCTCATTTTCCTTAATATTAATCATTATTTCCTCCTTTTATGAATTACTCTTTTAGACATCCTTTTCTTCTGTTTTAACACTTTGTTCTTATGCTTATATTCCTTGTGAGAACAGCCACCATCAGGTCCAATAATTCTTCCAATAGCAGCATCAATAACACTTACGCTATTGCGGGTACTACCAATAACATAATCTCTCAGACTAATAAGTTCACTAAGACTCATACTATTAACATCTATATAGATATAACTACCATTATCAGTTAAAACAGGTAATAAATCATTCCCCATATTAACCCCCTTTCTTTATATATAAAAAAGACCTGTTGAAGGAGAGATAATATCTCGGTACCATCCTTCTCTTGGTCTTAATTAACATAACGACTACTGCTAGCCGGCTTCCTCTTTCGAGGGCTTCTCTAAGGTAGTAATTATAGACAGTATTAGTTAGTTTGCACCATCCACTAACTCTCTATATAATACTTGCTCTATAACCATGTCCTTGTCATAGAATTTATAATAATAACCCCATATAAACCAATATCTCCCCGGATATTGTAAGAGGGAGATATTGATCGTATAATTAAGATTCGTAAATATAAATTGGTGACCCGTACGGGATTTGAACCCATGAATGCATGCGTGAAAGGCATGTGTGTTAAACCACTTCACCAACGGGCCATAATTACTTAACAAAATGGTGGGCCTGGGGGGACTTGAACCTCCGACCTCACGCTTATCAGGCGTGCGCTCTAACCACCTGAGCTACAAGCCCATTTTGCGTCTCGCTTTTTGATTATAACATACTTTTTTTATAATAGCAAGACTTTTTTACATTTTTATTTATTTTTTTACCCCAAAAGGCATAAATAACATTTATGGTGTCCCCTTAGGGATTCGAACCCTAGACCCACTGATTAAGAGTCAGTTGCTCTACCAACTGAGCTAAGGAGACACTAATGGCGCACCCATAGGGAGTCGAACCCCAAACCTTTTGGTCCGTAGCCAAACGCTCTATCCAATTGAGCTATGGGCACAACAACAAAAATGTAATTGTATTATATATCATTTTTCACTATTTTACAAGTACTTTTGCAAAATTTCTTCATTTTTTTGAAAAAATAACCCCTCCAATAAGAATAATTATCAAAACAACCATTCCTATAATAATAATATTAAGATTATCAGAATTAGTTACATCATTAATAACCGTTCCATTTAAAAGATATTGCCCAACTCCTTGGGAGCTTGCAAAAACATTATTTACACTTGCAAATAATGATGTCACATTAACCAAAATTATATTAAAACAATCCATAAAAACTCCTTTCTCCCTAAAAACAAATCATAATCACAGCCAAAACCACATTACAAAAAGTCGGAACAATATTATAAAGCATTCTAAAAACAATTGGTGTAACTACACTATCCGTTTTATAATACATATAAGAAAAACTCATATAAAATAAAGATATCGGTATCAAAAATACAAGTTCAATTCCACTACCACCGTTAGCAAGAAGAACCTCAAATAAAGCATTCAAAAGCCCCGTAAATACAATAAATAACCACTTATTATTAATAATACCCCTAAAAGTTTTTTTAAATACAAGTTCCTCAATAACTGGATAATAAAATATCGTACTAATGAATAAAAGCAGTGGTGTCTTAGTAAACATCTTTGACATAGCATCGTAGTTAACATTACTAATACTAGGAAATAACTCACAAATAAGACTATTAAAAACACCATATAACCCAAAACCAATAAGAAATACAATTAACCCCGTACCCAAAACCTTTGGAAGCCCCTTTTTAAAAGTCGTAAGCTCCCTCTTCAAACTATCCTTATAAATATAAATAACAATAAATAGCAAGGCAAAATTCATAACCAGCGTAAGTGCCAAAAGCCCCGTCCCCTTAAGCCCAAAAATTCCGCTCAAAAGAACATTAATAAAATAAGGCCATATAAAATACAATAGTAACACCAATATACTAATTAGTACGTTCGAATTTTTCTTTAACATAACACACCTCTATACACAAATTTTACCATTATTCACATTAAAATGCAATATAATTACCAAAACTTTACAAATTAATTCCATAAGAAATTTTTACAGTGGCCCTATCGGGGACCAAGATATAGATAATAATAAAAAGGACTGACAACAGTCCTTTCAAATAAGCCTTAGCCTATTATTTCCACCAAAGGATCCATCTCCACCATTTTCCGGCAGCCATAGTTATTCCTCCTTCCTTAACGTAATCAGAAGTACGTTATCAAGTAATAACTGAAGAATAATACTTTTCCTTTGTAATTAAATTATACTACAAAATACGATAAAAAGCAACTATTTATAAATATATTTTTTTCATTTAATAAATGAAAACATAGAATTTTTAAAATAACAGAAAATTTTATCACTTGACACTTTTATAGTGTAAACTCATCATTTTTACTCCATTAAATGTATGTTTTAGGAATAAATTGCCTTCTCGAGGGGGGAATTTTCGTTTTTTTTGGGAATAATAATAATAGAGGGGGTGATATGATGAAATA
>JABLTL010072653.1_pt1 | contig 13401 bp, 8 predicted proteins | sample 7160151 | NCBI WGS metagenome assembly JABLTL01 (sample SAMN14651223, study PRJNA627086) | human gut metagenome | isolation source: feces | host: Homo sapiens
AAGTCGGGGCGACAGGATTCGAACCTGCGACCACCTGTTCCCAAAACAGGAGCGCTACCGGGCTGCGCTACACCCCGCTTTCTTCTCACAATGAAATTACTTCTTTGCAGTAAGCATCATTTCTGAATTGCGGGTGCAAAGGTACAACATTTTTCTTATTCCACCAAATTTTTCAGCAACTTTTTTTGTAAAAATATGCATTTATTCCGTTTTTTCCTAAAAAAGGGGCAACTTCCGAAGAAATTACCCCTTTATACCTTAATTATATATGGCGATTGATGATTTTTCAGCAACCGCATTGTTTTGCCATTACGCCTTGATGATGCCTTCCTCTACGAAAATCTTCTTCAAGATTTCAACAGCCCGTTCTACCTGCTCTCTTGTATGAGTAGCCATAAGAGCAAAACGCACCAATGTGTCCTGAGGAGCACATGCTGGTGGGATAACAGGATTGATGAACACACCCGCATCGTAAGCCAGCTTGGTAACAACGAATGTCTTCTCTGCATCACGAACGTAGAGAGGAATGATAGGACTCTCAGTCTCACCAATCTCGAAACCCTCCTCACGGAAACGCTTCAAAGCATAGTTGGTAACATCCCAAAGATTCTCAAAACGCTCAGGCTCCTTCTGGATGATATGGAGAGCCTCGAGAGCTGCAGCAGTTGCAGCTGGAGTGTTAGATGCACTGAAGATGTAAGTACGGCAGTTGTGACGGAGGAAATTGATGGTATCCTTATCTGATGCGATGAAACCACCGATAGATGCCAGACTCTTAGAGAAGGTACCCATGATGAGATCTACCTCATCTGTCAAGCCGAAATGATCGCAGACACCACGTCCCTGCTTACCAAACACGCCAAGGCCATGAGCCTCATCTACCATGATAGAGCAGTTGTACTTATGCTTCAACTTCACGATCTCTGGCAAGTTAGCCAAATCGCCCTCCATAGAGAACACGCCATCCACAACGATGAGCTTGACTGCATCCTCAGGAAGCTTAGAGAGCACGCGCTCCAAATCTTCCATATCGTTGTGCTTGTAGTGAAGCTGGGTAGCGAATGAAAGACGACGGCCATCTACGATACTGGCATGATCACGGTCGTCACAGATGATATAATCACCGCGGCCTACAACACATGCCAACACGCCCTGGTTTACAGAGAAACCAGTAGAGAAGCACAATGTCTCATCCTTGCCCATAAACTCAGCAAGCTCTTTTTCGAGCTGCACATGCAAATCGAGTGTACCATTGAGGAAGCGGCTACCAGCACAGCCTGAGCCGTACTTGTCAAGAGCAGCCTTAGCTGCATCGATAACACGCTGATCATTTGTCAAACCCTGGTAAGCATTAGAACCGAACATCAGGATCTTGTGACCGTCGATGTCAGTTACCTCTGTCATCTGCTTACTTGTAATCTCACGGAAGTATGGATACACACCGGCTTCCATATACTTCTGAGGTACACGATAATTCTTGTATCTTTCTTGTAATTGTCCCATTATAATAGGTGTACTTTATTTCTATTTTAATTTATTTTCTAGTTTCAGGCTGCAAAGATACAAAAAAAGATTAATAAAACCGCTTTTTTCCTAAGAAAGTTTACTTTTATGCTTTTTTTAGTAGATATTTCTTGCCATTTTAGGGATTTTTATTACTTTTGCAATTTAAAAAACAATTTCTTGACTAAGATATGAAAAAAAAGATAGTTTTCATCATGAACCCGATTTCTGGAACCAGCAGCAAAGCAGCGGTTCCCAGTTTGATAGATTCTACTTTGGACAAGGAGCAGTTCGAGTACGAGATAAAAATGACTGAAAGACCAGGACACGCCTCAGAACTGGCAGCCGAAGCCAGAGACAACCATGCAGACATTGTGGTTGCTGTAGGTGGCGATGGTACCGTGAACGAGGTGGCCCGTTCCCTCGTCCATTCCGACTCAGCATTAGGTATTCTGCCTTGCGGCTCAGGAAACGGCCTGGCGCGCCACCTGCTGTTGCCAATGAACCTAAAGAAAAGCATTGAGATCATCAACGCCTGCGAAATACACGACCTTGACTACGGAGTCATCAACGAATACCCATTCTTCTGCACTTGCGGAATGGGCTTCGATGCCTTTGTCAGCATGAAGTTTGCAGAAAGCGGAAAGCGTGGGCCGATCAGCTATGCAGAGAACATTCTGAGAGAAGGCTTGAAATATGAGCCTGAAACATATACTCTGGAGGATGAGACTGGAACAAAACAATATAAAGCGTTTCTCATCTCATGTGCCAACGCTTCCCAATACGGCAACAACGCCTATATTGCCCCACAGGCATCTATGAGCGATGGATTGATGGATGTGGTCATCATGGAACCGTTTGATGTCATCGAAGCTTCACAGGTTAGTTTCGACATGTTCAACAAGACCCTCGACAAAAACTCGAAGATCAAGTCTTTCCGGTGCAAGAAGCTCCACATCACCCGCAGCAAGCCGGGTGTCATCCATTATGACGGCGACCCAGTGATGACTGGCGCCGACATAGATGTGCACATGGAAGAAAAAGGCATCAAGATGATTGTAAATCCGTTTGCAGACAAGAGTGTACGCAAGCCGAACATCATTCAATCAGCCTTTGCCGATTTCTTCAATGACATAAATATAGTGCGCGATGACATTCACAAAGACATCCAGCGCCAAAGCAAGCGAGTAGGAGCCATCAGTAAGCTCGTACAGAGAAAGCTGAATCTCTAGCCCCTACCTGATATAAAATTCTTCTGTAATTTTCGCATACCATTCTGACCGGTTCCCCTCGGAATCGGTCATTGTTTTTATAGTATTTTCCATACCATTATACCGATGCTTTGCGAACGACAGAAGATAGCGTTTAGGCTGTTTGCGCTCCACTGTCTTAACGCCACACTGCCTGACAAGATAAAATCCTAGCATACAAGCTTCCGACACAACCACCTCAAGAACCTCAGAAGGAACTATCACTGAAAAAACTCCATCATCACTCAGCAGCATTTTTGCTCCCCTGAAAAGATCTCTGAAAGGCAAGCTATCCGTATGGCGGGCCATCGTACGTTTACTGTCTGGATTTTTTAGGCTATTCAAGAAAAAAGGAGGATTGCTTACGATTGCATCAAAAGACTCCGCAGAATGATAATCCTGCAATCGGCAGCACTCTATTTCGACACGATCGGCAAAAGGACTTGCCGCCACATTCTCAGCAGCCTCCTCACAAGCCTCTCCATCCATATCAATACCCAACACCTGCGCCTCAGGGAAGCGCTGCGCCATCATCAGCGAAATGAGTCCGGTACCCGACCCGACATCCAAAATGCGTTTACCGCCAGGTGCCCATGCCCCCAGCAGCACACCATCCGTTCCCACTTTCATGGCGCAACGATCCTGATGAATCTCAAATTGTTTGAATTTAAATCCAGTCATAGTTTTACTTTTAAAATAGTAACGCAAAAATCAGCATTTTATTACAGTCTTCTTGCTTATATTAATAATAATATCTAATAAAGAGGTGATTTTCGGAAAAAACGATGGGATTCTCGGCAAAAATCACTAACTTTGCACCCTATAAATATATATTCAAGAGAATATACACCCCAAAAAGTGTTTATCAAAATAGAACAGGAATTCATATACACCCCAAAAAGTGTTTATCAAATAGAATATGAACAGAAATTCGAATACACAAATCCAGATGATAGCCGACTTTGAGGGCGATGCATCCGTATTGATACAAGAAAGGGAGGCTGGAATCTATCCTACCCTCTGCACTCGCGACCTGGTGGTTTTTCCTTCCGTGCTTACTCCTATCCTGATAGGCAGGGCGGAAAGCAAGGAGCTGGCAAACATGCTGGAGCAAAATCCAGAAACAGTATTCTGCATCTTTTGCCAGAAGCATGCGGACATAGACTCACCTAATCAGGAAGACTTGTACGAAACCGGAACATTTGCCAAGTTGATGAGAGTCATCAATATGCCAAACGATGAGCATCAGAAGACCATCATCGTACAGGGTTTAGGCAGATGCAAGATGAAGCAGATTGTAGATAAGGAACCATTCTACCTTGCCGATGTAGAAAGTCTGCCAGAGACCTGGCCTACCGAAAAGGAAGCCGAAGATCCTATGTTCAAGGCATTGACCCAAACATTCTTCGAGGAATCTATCAAATTCATTCAGTACAATGAGAACATTCCCAACGAGGCTGTCTATGCGATCAATGAGATTACCAATCGCTTCGTGAAATGCAACTTCATCTGCACCTCCCTGCCTTTTACGGCAGAAGACAAGATCAAGATGCTGGAACAGGAGAAGCTGTCAGAGCGACTGATAGAGGCACTCAAGGCCTTGCACAAGGAGCAGAAACTGCTCTACCTGCAAAATGAAATCAGGAACAAGACGCAGTTTGATCTCGACGAGCAGCAGAAGGAATATTACCTGAAGCAGCAGATCAAGAACATTAAGGAAGAGCTGGGCGAAGGCGAAAGCAGTCCGGAAAAGAAGGAGCTGCTCGAAAAAGCCAAGACCAAGAAATGGAACGAGGCAACCCAGAAGGTTTTTCAGAAAGAGTTGGCCAAACTCGACAACATCCATCCTCAGAGCCCAGACTACCCTATCCAGCTCAACTATCTGCAGACGCTGGTAGATTTGCCTTGGGGCGAATACACCGAGGATGACCTCAGCCTGTCTCATGCCCAGAAGATTCTCAACCAGGACCACTACGGCATGGAGAAAGTAAAGGAACGCATCCTGGAATATCTTGCCGTAAGATCCCTGAAGGGTGGAATGCAGAGTCCGATTCTCTGCCTCTATGGTCCTCCGGGAGTCGGCAAGACCAGTCTGGGCAAGAGCATTGCCAAGGCCATGAAGCGCAAATACGTGAGAATGTCTCTGGGAGGTCTGCACGATGAAGCCGAGATTCGCGGTCACCGCCGCACTTATATCGGAGCCATGCCTGGCCGCATTGTCAAGAACATCCTCAAGGCAGGCAGCAGCAACCCTGTCTTCATTCTCGACGAGATAGACAAGGTTTCAGCCAACAACCACCAGGGTGATCCGGCATCAGCCTTGCTTGAAGTACTCGACCCAGAGCAGAACAACACCTTCCACGACAATTACCTGGATGTGGATTACGATCTCTCTAAGGTTCTCTTCATCGCAACCGCCAATGACATCAGCTCAATCCCACGTCCTTTGCTCGACCGAATGGAGCTCATCGAAGTAGGCGGCTACATTACGGAGGAGAAGATAGAGATTGCCAAGCGCCACCTGATTCCGAAGGAATTGGAGAATACAGGTCTCGACAAATTCACCCCGAAGGTAAGCTTCAACAAGGCAGCCATTGAGGGCATCATCGAGCACTACACCCGAGAAAGCGGTGTGCGCCAGCTCAAGAAACAGATCAACAAGGGACTGCGCAAGATGGCCTACAAGCTCGCCTATTCCAAGGAATTGGAGAAGCCATCCATCACCGCAGCAGACCTGAAGGAGATTCTCGGCACTGCCCCATTCACCCGCGACATCTATCAGGGCAACGATTATGCAGGAGTAGTAACAGGACTTGCATGGACCTCTGTGGGCGGCGAGATTCTCTTTATCGAAACCTCTCTGAGCAAGGGAAGACAGGGCAAGCTTACCCTGACCGGTAACCTGGGAGACGTGATGAAGGAATCGGCTATCATCGCCCTGGAATACATCAAGGCGCATATCGACCTGCTAGGCGTGGATTACCGCATCTTTGAAAACTGGAACATCCATATCCACGTACCCGAAGGTGCAACGCCAAAAGACGGTCCTTCGGCAGGTATTACCATTGCCACCAGTATTGCTTCGGCCATCACCCAGCGCAAGGTTCGCAAGAACATAGCCATGACCGGCGAGATTACCCTTCGCGGCAAGGTGCTCCCAGTGGGAGGCATCAAGGAGAAGATCCTGGCAGCCAAGCGTGCCGGCATTACCGACATCGTGATCTGCAAGGAAAACAAGAAGAACATCCTCGACATTCCAGAAAAGTATCTCAAGGGCGTAGAGTTCCATTATGTAGAAGATGTAGCAGATGTCTGGGAGTTTGCCCTCACCGACGAGAAGGTAAAGCACCCTATCGACTTCACCATTCCTGAAAATGACAAAAAAGAAAAGAAATGAAATTTGAACTACAAGTAACAGATAAAGCAAGCGATGCTCGCACCGGCATCATCACCACCGACCACGGACAGATCAAGACTCCGATCTTCATGCCTGTGGGAACTGTGGGCAGCGTAAAGGGTGTACATTTCGAAGAATTGCGCCAGCAGGTAAAGGCCCAGATCATCCTGGGAAACACCTACCATCTCTACCTGCGCCCGGGACTCGAAGTCATCAAGGCGGCAGGCGGACTGCATAAGTTCAACGGCTGGGACCGCCCTATCCTCACCGACAGCGGCGGCTTCCAGGTATTCTCGCTTACCGGAATCCGCAAGCTCAGAGAAGAGGGCTGCGAGTTCCGTTCCCACATCGATGGCAGCAAGCATTTCTTCACTCCAGAGAACGTGATGGATACAGAACGCATCATCGGTGCCGACATCATGATGGCTTTCGATGAGTGTCCTCCCGGACAAAGCGACTTCATGTATGCGAAGAAGAGTCTGGAGATGACTCAGCGCTGGCTCGACCGCTGCATCAAGCGCTTCGACGAGACAGAACCTCTCTACGGTTATCAGCAAAGCCTCTTCCCTATCGTCCAGGGCTGTACTTTCCCAGAGCTGCGCCGCGAAGCAGCCAAGTACATTGCCGATAAGGGAGCCGACGGAAATGCCATCGGCGGTCTTGCCGTAGGCGAGCCTACCGAGGTGATGTACGAAATGATCGAGGTGGTGAATGAGATTCTGCCAAAGGACAAGCCTCGCTACCTGATGGGTGTAGGAACTCCCCAGAACCTGCTCGAGGCCATCGAGCGCGGTGTTGATATGTTCGACTGCGTAATGCCAACCCGCAACGGCCGCAATGCGATGCTCTTTACCTATAATGGTACGATGAACATGCGCAACAAGAAGTGGGAGATGGATTTCAGTCCAGTGGATCCAGACGGCTGCGACATCGACCAGATTACCACCAAGGCCTACCTGCACCATCTCTTCAAGGCCCAGGAGCTCCTTGCCATGCAGATTGCCAGCATCCACAACCTCTCGTTCTATCTCCGTCTCGTTACAGATGCACGCCACCATATCGAGCAGGGCGACTTCGTAGAGTGGAAACGCTCTATCATCGATCAACTCGGCCGACGAATCTAGCTTGAGCGTTGAGCATTGAACTTTATAGGATGCTCCTATACATATTTTACATTAAATGATGAAAGATTATAAATACATCAGAAAACATCGCAGACTGCTCAAGATGGGCAGAGCCTTCGAATCTCGCTTCGGCTGGCTCATTGCCATCCTGCAGCGCATAGCCCGCATTCTAGGCTGGATCGGGCACAAGCTGCGATTCCTCAGGGTGCTCAGGTATCTCAACCCACTGAGATACATCAAGCGGTTAGACTGGTACATTATCAAGAAGTTCTTAGGCTACTACTTCTTCTCGATTGCACTGATCATCTCCATCTCCATCGTGTTCGACTTCAATGAGAACCTGGCGAAGTTCACGGAGTATCATGCACCAGCCAAGGCCATCATCTTCGATTATTATGCCAACTTCATCCCTTACTTCGCCAACCTCTTCAGTGCGTTGTTCGTGTTTGTGGCGGTCATCCTCTTCACGTCGAAGCTGGCAGGCAACTCTGAAATCATCGCCATTCTGGCATCAGGTGTTTCCTTCAAGCGACTCCTTCGTCCTTACCTCATCACCTGCATCATGCTCTCAGCCTTGAGCTATGTACTCTCTGCCTACGTGATTCCTCACGGCACGGTAGTACGCCAGAACTTTGAGACGATGTACAAGAACAAGAAGAAGAATACTTCTGCTGAAAACGTACAGCTGCAGGTAGATAAGGGCGTGATTGCCTATATGCAGCACTACGACAACAACTCGAAGCGGGGTTACGGATTCTGCCTCGACAAGTTCCAGGACAAGAAACTCGTAAGCCACCTTACGGCAATGGAGATTCAGTATGATACGATTTCCGACAGCAAATACCACTGGAAACTGAGCAACTGGAAGGTGCGCCAGCTGAAAGGTATGAAGGAACACATCACCAGCGGAGCGCAGAAGGATACGCTGATTACGATGGAGCCTACCGACCTGGTTTATTCCAAGGGTCAGCAGGAAACCTTCACCAGTCCGGAACTGAAGGAGTATATTTCCAAGCAGATCAACCGCGGTTCGGGCAATGTGGTGCAGTATCAGGTAGAATACCACAAGCGCATCGCCGCCTCGTTTGCCTCCTTCATCCTCACCATCATCGGTGTTTCGCTTTCATCGCGCAAGCGAAAGGGAGGTATGGGCCTATCCTTGGGAATCGGTCTTGCACTGAGCTTCGGCTACATTATGCTGCAAACCGTATCGGCAACCTTTGCCATCCAGGCAAACTTCCCTCCGGCACTTGCCGCCTGGTTGCCAAACATCATCTTCGCCTTCGTTGCCTACTTCTGCTACCGCAAGGCTCCGAGGTAATTAAACATTGAAACAAAGAACCTTGACCATTGGAACGGATGAAGATCCATCCGGCTCAATGGTCAACAAAAGAAAGGAAAAGAATGTATTTCGACGAATTAGATTTGAATGACAACGTGCTCGACGCATTATACGACATGCGCTTCGACACTTGCACCCCTGTACAGGAAAAATGTATCCCTGAGATATTGGAAGGTCACGACGTATTGGGCGTGGCACAGACCGGAACGGGTAAGACAGCAGCCTATCTGCTCCCAGTATTGAGCAAGCTTGACGATGGCGGCTATCCGAAAGACGCCATCAACTGCGTCATCATGTCGCCAACCCGCGAGTTAGCCCAGCAGATAGACCAGGCCATGCAGGGCTTCGGCTACTACCTGCAGGATGTGAGCAGCGTGGCTGTTTATGGCGGCAACGACGGCAACCGCTACGATCAGGAGCTGAAGAGCCTCCGCATGGGTGCTGATGTCGTGATTGCTACTCCAGGTCGCCTCATCACCCACATTTCCCTGGGTAATGTAGATTTGAGCAAGGTAAGCTTCTTCATTCTCGATGAGGCCGACCGTATGCTCGACATGGGTTTCTCAGAAGATATCAATACCATCGCTTCCAAGTTGCCAAAGACCTGCCAGACCATCATGTTCTCTGCCACCATGCCTGAGAAAATTGAGGAACTTGCCAAGGCCCTGCTCAAGGATCCTGTAGAGATCAAGCTTGCCGTAAGCAAGCCTGCCGAGAAGATCAAGCAGGAGGCTTACGTTTGTTACGAGACCCAGAAGATGACCATCATCAAGGATATCTTCAAGGCTGGCGATATGAAGCGCGTCATCGTGTTCAGCGGCAGCAAGATGAAGGTGAAGCAGCTGGCTGCTGCCCTTCAGCAGATCGGCATCAACTGCGGTGCAATGCACTCCGACCTGGAGCAGGCAGAGCGCGATGATGTGATGTTCAAGTTCAAGAGCGGTCAGTTCGACGTACTGGTTGCTACGGATATCGTGGCTCGTGGAATCGATATTGATGATATCGAGATGGTCATCAATTATGACGTTCCTCACGATACTGAGGATTATGTTCACCGCATCGGCCGTACAGCCCGTGCCAACCGCGATGGTAGAGCCATCACCTTCGTCAACGAGGAAGACCAGTACTGGTTCCAGCAGATTGAGAAGTTCCTGGAGAAGGTGGTAGAGAAGAAGCCTCTGCCGGAAGATTGCGGCGAAGGCCCTGAATACATCAAGCTCAACAAGCCTTCAAAACGCAACAATGGTCGAAAGGGCAAGGGCGGAAACAACCGCAACGGCAATAATAACGGCGAGGGCAAGAACAAGACCAGCGCCAAGAGCCGCAGACAGAAAGACCGCGACCAGACTTCACACAAGCGCAAGCCAAACAAGCCAAACGAGCGTCAGGAAAAGACTCCTCAGAACAATGGCGAGAATGGTTCACAGAAGAATCACGAGAATGATGCACAGAAGAATGGCGAGTTCAAGAACAATGAACAGAGAAACGCTGAGCAGCACAACGGTGAGCAGAAGAACCGCAATAACAACAAGCGCCGCAACAATAAGCAGCGCAACAACAATAAGCAGCGCAACAACGAGAACGGCAACCAGCAGGGCAATCAGCAGTCTAACGGCAACCAGCGCCCGGGCAATGAGAACAATGTTCGTCCAGGCAGCAATGGCCGAGGCAGAGGTGTAGCCCAGAAGAAGCAGGGTGGCGCTCAGCAGAACCAGCAGAAGCGACAGGGCGCTGCTCCTCAGAACCAGCAGAAGAAGGGTTCTGAGAATTCCGGTCCTCGCAAGTACGCTCCTGTTGTCAATCCACAGAAGAACGATAATCCTGTGAAGAAATTCATCAAGCGTATCTTCGGATTCGGCAAATAATCTCAAGAGAGAATAATCTCAAGAGAGAGTAATCTCCCGAAATGATATATTTCTGCTTCCAGGCAGGCTTATACATTATTATATATATGAGAAGCCCGATAAGAGAGTTGGACTATCCCAACCTTTTGTCGGGCTTCTCTTTTTTTAAACGAACCTGAAAACACGGCTAAAATGGACAGAAATAAAAGACTCCCAGTCACTCCGCTGATGTTCTTCAGCCTCATACTATCACTCAGCATCATCACAGCCAGATACAGCTATGATTACTTCTCCACGCGCTATTGGCTCATCGCAGCCATCATTGCCATATCCTTAGCCGGCTGCTGCTATGTACTCTATGAAAACCGTCAGTTTTTCCGGCTCTTCTTCAGAAAAATCAAGCAGCTGGTCCTTCTTCAGAGCTTCCTTCTGTCGCTCTGCCTGTTCTGTCAGGGCGGTTTCATCACCTCCCATCATATCGATAAGACGAAAGCACCTGGCAGCATCATGACCTACCAGTCACTCTCCCCCATCGACCGCACCATCCTGGCAAGCCGTTCCTTCCGCCAGCAGCTGGAACAGCAGCTGCATACTTATCATATCGACGGACAGGATTTCGCCGTGATTTCTGCGATGGCGATGGGCGATAAGGGTTCACTCGACCGGGAAACCAAGGAGAGCTTTTCCATCTCCGGCACAAGTCATATACTGGCAGTTAGCGGCTTGCACATAGGCATAATCTTCCAGCTCTTCGTGATTCTTCTGGGCGGAAAGCGCCGTTCCAGACCCACCATTGCCTTGTCCCTCGTTGCCGTATGGGCGTATGTCGTCTTTATCGGCTTTCCCCCTAGTGCCGTCAGATCAGCCTCCATGCTCAGCATCTACAGTTTCTGCCTGCTAGCCCTGCGCCCCGACCTTTCGCTCAACACCCTGGCGCTAGCCTATGTCATCATGCTGTTTCTGAATCCCTTCCAACTTTTCGACATCAGTTTCCAGATGTCCTTTCTCGCCGTGGCTTCCATCCTCATATTCTATCCCCCGCTCTTCGGACTGCTCAAATCCCACGGCAAGATCATCCGTTGCCTCTGGGGATTATTCAGCGTATCCCTGACGGCACAGATAGGTACGCTTCCGCTCATCGTCTATTATTTCGGCAGAATATCCTGCTACTCCCTGCTCACCAGCTTCATCGCCATCCCGGCAGCCACCCTCATCCTCTATCTTTGTGCCCTACTCCTGCTGCTTTCTCCCCTTACCTACATTTCCAGCCTTGCCTCCGTCGGCACCTGGCTGATGCAACATGTAGCAGCAGTACTTGCCAGCATTACCCAAGCCACACATACCGCCTTCCGGCTTACCAGCTTGTTACCGGGCGCCAGCATAGACCATCTTCATCTGTCACTCCTTCAGTTGATGCTTCTCTATCTAGCAGTCGTATCTGGCTACCTGGTCCTTGCCAAATGGAACCAGATAAGGGAAAAAATCTACAAGATTCGCCATTCTCATGCATTACCTTTCTAATCATTTGCCCATCACAAAAATAATGTGTATCTTTGCAGTATGAATTACGATAGAATCAAACAGCAGGCAGGTCATCTTCCTGCCTTCCAGATAGCCGACGCCATCAACAGCACCCTGAAGGAGTCGGCAAACCTTGTTGTTACCGCTCCGCCGGGAGCCGGAAAATCCACCGTACTTCCACTCACCCTCCTCGGAGCCACCCCACAGGGAAAGATTCTGATGCTGGAACCACGCCGCCTTGCTGCCCGTCAGATAGCTGAACGAATGGCAAGCATCTTGGGCGAACCCGTGGGCAAGACCGTGGGTTACCGGGTACGCTTCGAGAACAAGGTTTCTTCAGAAACCCGCATCGAGGTGCTCACCGAGGGAATACTTACCCGAATGCTCATCCATGATGCCACGCTCGAAGGAGTGAGCGCCGTCATCTTCGATGAGTTTCACGAGCGAAGCATCAACTCCGACCTGGCACTTGCCCTCACCCGACAGACCCAGGAAATCATCCGACCAGATTTGAAGATCATCATCATGTCGGCAACCATCGATGCTTCCGCCATCTGCGAGACTCTTCAGGCACCATTGATAGAGAGCGAAGGACGGATGTTCCCTGTAGAGACCGTTTATTCTGAGACCGATATTGCGCGATACGATATATATAAAGAGGTGGCGACAACCATCCTCAAGGCAGCAGATAGGAACGAGGGAGATATTCTTGCTTTCCTTCCTGGACAGTCGGAGATTCTGAAATGCAAGGAGATTTTGGACGCAAGCCTCAGCAGGGCTGCAGCTTCATCATCTGCTGCAGCTTCATTATCTGCTGCAGAACTTTCCGTTCCTCAGGTTTATCCGCTCTACGGCAATCTTCCACCCGAGAAGCAGCGCCTTGCCATCGCCCCTTCGAAAGAGGGAGAAAGGAAAATTGTGCTCGCCACGCCTATCGCCGAAACCTCACTTACCATCGAAGGCGTGAGGATCGTGGTGGATTCCGGACTTTGCAGAAAACTGGTTTACGATGCCCGAACGGGATTAAGCCACCTGGAAACCGTTACCATCAGCAAGGATATGGCAACCCAGAGAAAAGGACGAGCCGGACGTGTGGCAGAAGGAATCTGCTACCGGTTGTGGACTCAGACCTCGGAACATCTGATGGAAGACCAGCGCCGACCGGAAATAGAGGAAGCCGACCTTACATCGATGGTGCTAGATATTGCAGCCTTTGGCGAGAACAATCCCCTGTCACTGCTTTGGCTTACTCCACCATCAAGCAGTAATCTGCTCAATGCCAAGGAATTGCTTCTTTCTCTTGAAGCGATAGAACCGGATGGCAGCATCAACCCATTGGGCAGGAAGATGGCAACATTGCCTTGTCATCCGCGCATCGCCAAGATGATGATGAGTTCAGAATCTTCTGCACTCAAAGCTC
>JABLTL010120278.1_pt1 | contig 13401 bp, 9 predicted proteins | sample 7160151 | NCBI WGS metagenome assembly JABLTL01 (sample SAMN14651223, study PRJNA627086) | human gut metagenome | isolation source: feces | host: Homo sapiens
CGACGCGTCATGCCTGCATACAAAGGCTCGCTTGACTCGGAGTCGTGCGCGGCGTCGGGCACAGCGCCCTGCGCGGCCTCGGGCGACGCCTCCTGTTCTTTATCGCTCACAATGTCCTCCTTTCGAAAGGCCATGTATTCCAAAACCCCTCGCCCTTTTTGCGAACGAGGGGTTGCAGCTTCCGGCTTGCGTTGGGAGTCAACCGGGGAGGTGGTTGGAAGGAAAGGGCCGCAAGCCGGAAGTTTCCGCGGGGCGCCCGGAGCCGCCCGATTCGCTCAAACGGAGCCGGAGCGCCAACCGCATCTGCAGGAATGGGTCGATTAGTAGAACATCAGAGCCGCATGGCCCATGGTGTAGAACGTTACGCGCAACGCGAAGGCGGCGACGAGCGCGGCGACAACCACAACGACGCCCCACACCTTCCATTCGCCCTTTTTCGCACCGATGAGCGCAGCTGCAACAACGGCGATCAAGGCGACAATGGTCACGATCGTGGGCGCAATCGAGCCCGCAGCGAAAATCGAGACATTGCTCACGCTCTGCATCGCATGGTTGGGATGCGTGGGGTCGAAATAGTTGCCCAGATCGACGAACTGGCTGGCAACGGAGTTCATGACGAACAGATACACGACATTCACCGCGGCGCCAATCACAGCGCCCGCAGCCACCAGCGGCTTGGCGATGGAGCACTCGTCGCCCTTAATTGCGGCGATGAGCGCCACCGTGGCGGGACCGGCCATGCAGCTCGCGCCCACGATGGACACGATTTGCATGATGTTGTTCCATGCCGGGCGCGATTCCATCATGTAGCTGTGCGACATGACGCAATCGAGCACCAAAGCCAACACAATCGCGATGGCGCCGCACCACGCGGGCACGTTGCCGTCGTCGGACTGGCGAATCATCACGAAGTAGACGACCATCCAGATGCCCAAAAGCACGATGGCAACAAGCTCTTGGGTGATGCCCGACGTGGGATTGCCAAAACCGTTGAAAATGTGCAGCGGCTGCGCCAAGTGGAACACAACGGCAATGCCGCCCACAGCCAGAGTGACAAGCGCTGCGATCAGGCACTCCATCTGGCATTTCGCGCCCTGCTTTTTAATGGCGAAAATGCCTTGCGAGGCGAAAATGCCCGCCGACCACGCGAGAAGCGTCGTGAACAGAACCAAAGGAATTTGAATCTCCATGGCTTATTCCCCCTCTCCAGCGCGCCACTTCATGCGGCGCAGGATGTAGCGGCCGCTCGGCTTGTTTCCGACATCCTTGAGCGTATGCACATCGGACTCGTCGAAATCTTCCAGGTAGTCGCCCAGCGTTTTGTCGCACGCGCCCTTGAAGGTTTCGATGCCTTCGTCCAAATCGCCGAAGAAACGGGCGATGCCGCCGCACTGGCTGACGCACTGAGGCAGTTCGCCTTCCTTCAAGCGCTGCTGGCACAGCGTGCACTTCTCGACGACGTGCTGCTCCTCGTTGAGGTAACGCACGCCATACGGGCACGCCATCGCGCAGAACTGGCAGCCGATGCATTTCTCTTTGTCGATTTGCACCGTGCCGTCAGAATCTTTGTAGGAAGCGCCCGTGGGGCATACCTTGACGCACTCGGGGTTTTCGCAATGCTGGCAGCTGACGGTCATGAAATACATCTCGACATCGGGGAAGTTTCCGCTGCCGCCCTCGGTGGGGTTGGGACCCACGCGCAAGGTCTTATTCCAAAAGTTGCCCGTGGGAACGCCGTTGATCGCCTTGCAGGCGACCGAACAGCCCAGGCAGCCGATGCAACGATTGCAGTCGGTCACAATCGCGTACTGCGTCATTTCGCATCCCTCACATTCTGATCATAGGTGGGCTCCCACAGCTTCAGGCGCGGGTCGCTGGAATCGTGGATGATTTCAGTGCCGTCTTCGCCGCAAGGCACGGGGTTGCCGAATGGGCTGTTTTCCGGCGTCGCCTTGTAGACCTTCACGTTGTAGGCGCGCAGATGGCTCGCGCCGCAAATCGGGTCATATTCATCGGGGTTCACCAAGGCGTTGATGGTGCTCAGGCCGAAGCCCTTATCGGCCTGATCGAGCTCGGGGAACCACCACTGGTGCTCGCAGTTGATAACGCCGGGGGCGATGCCGTAGTACAAATCGGCGGTCTGACGCACCTTGCCGTGCTCGCTTTCGATCCATACCCAATCGCCCTGCTCGATGCCAAGCTTCTCGGCGTCGACCGGATTAATCTCGCAGCGCGGAGCCGGCCACAGTTCGCGGCACCACGGCAGTTGGCGATGCTCGCTGTGGAAATACACAGGAATACGACGGCCCGTGGTCATGAGTAGCGGATACTCGTCGAGCTTGTCGTAGCCGCCGAGCTCGGTGGATGGAGTGGGCTGCCAGTTCGGCAGGTTGTACTTGCCGGACGGCTCGTAGGTCTCCATGACGGTCGACCACAGCTCTTGCTTGTGCGTCGGAGTGTCGAAGCCCTTCATGGGGTTGCCTGCAGGCGTGGGGCCGTAAATGGCGCAGACGCGGCCCGTCTCGTAGCGGCGATAGGTGCCCCACACTTCGGGGTTGATGGCGCGGCAGTCCCACCAGCCATGCTCCTGGAATTCCTTGCTATAGCCTTCCCAGTCGCGGCCAAGCGTCACGGCATACAGGTCCTCGACCGAAGGCCAATAGTGATCGGGTTCAAAGCCGAACGCGGTAGGGTCGTCATACCAAGGCACGCCCATGCGCTTGTATACATCGAGCACGATGTCGACGTCGAAATGGCACTCGGCAGGCGGCTCGATGGCGCGGCACGTCGCGCCCTGGGCACCCGTGGAGCCCTGCGACAGACGCGGGCAGTTGACTTCCATCCAGTGATACACTGGCAGAAGAATGTCGGCAGCGCCAGCGGTCGGCGTCTTCCACAAATCCTGAACCACGAAGAAATCGAGGCTGCACAGCGCATTCCAATAATCGGTGGAGTTCGACTGGTTCATGAATCCAGAAGCCTCGCACAAGCCGCCGCGAATCGGGTACGGATCGCCGGTGAGCATCGCGTGGACGACCGAGTTTGCGTCGGCCCACTGCTGCCACCATCCAAGGGTGGGAATCTTCTCGACGCCGCAAATCTTGTCGGTGAACAGCGACCAATCGATGCCCTCGCCATGGCCCGAAGAAATCGTCGGCTGAGCATCGTCGACGCCGGCGAAGCTGCCCAACGACGGGCCGCGGTTGCCGGCAGGGGTGTCGAGATTGCCCGTAATGCCGACCAAAGCGTCGAAGATGCGGTTGTTTTGAATGGCGTTGCAGGCATGCTCGGGGGCAAGGCCGTATTGAAGGCCGCCGTTGCCATAGCCCGTCGACGGGTCAATGGGCGTCGCCCAGGTAAGCGCCGCTTTGCGAATGTCTTCCGCCTTCACACCCGTGACCTTTTCGGCCTTCTCGGGGGTCCACTCGGCAGCGGTTGCCTTGTAGTGCTCCCACACCGGCTTCATCGAATAAGTCTTGCCGTCTTTCAGCGTGACGGTGTACTCGCCCTCGAGTGCGGGATCGATGTCGGGGTTGAACGGGCTCTCCTTGGCGATGCGGCCGGGAACGACGCCCTTGGGCAAGTTCGGTTGGGGGCTTTCGTAGAACTGATCCCACTCGACATCGGGCTCGTCTTCCCACAAGCCGGTTTCAGAATCGAAGAAGGTCAGGTGGCCCGATTCGTCGTTTTTATGCAGCGGATGGGCGTCATCGGTACCAGCGAGCGTATCCCACACCATAAAGCGGTATTTGCTGCCGTCTTCCTTGATGTCGCTTTCCTTCAAAAGGCGCGTCATCATGGGTTTGCAGGGAGCCCACGTTACCTTGTGGTCGGTCGCGGGGCCCTCGGAAGGCTCCATGCCGTCGACGACCAAGAACGGAGCATCGGTCCAGCGCTTCACATAGAGCGGCTTGTACAGCTTGTTCTCGATAATGACGTTCGTCCAGGCCAAGCCCAAAGCGCCGTCGGTGCCGGGCGTGAGGTACTGGTGGATGTTCGCTTCGTGGCCCAGGTTGGTCAGGCGCGGGTCGACGGTGATGTAGCAGTCTGCGTTCTTCGCGATGTCGACCGTAGCGCGGGCCGATTCGTCGTAGTTCGAAATCTCGGTCGCGGTGCCCCATGCGACGAACACGCGCGGACGGTCGGTCGTGGCCATCCACGACCAGGCGAACTCATCGACCATCTCGGTAGCCATGTGGCGCGGGCCTTTGCAGATCTGCCATGCGGTAACCGCGTTCGGCGAACCCACGAGCTGCAGCCATGCGGCATAGGCGTGCTGCGTCCAAATGCGCGACGTGCCACCCATGAAGAACAGCGATTCGGCGCCGTACTTATCTTTGAGTTCCTGGAATTTTTCGGCGATGGTGTCATAGGCCTCATCCCAGCTGATGCGAACCCAACCCGGATCGCTCGCACCCTTCGGGTTGGTGCGCTTCATCGGGTAGTAGTTGCGATCGGGATGGTAAGCCGCCTGAAGCGATGCCTGGCTTTTCGCGCAGGAATTGCCCATGCTGTGGAAGGCCGTATCGGCATCGCCCTCGACACGAATCGCACGGCCGTCCTTGACGACGACGTAGACGCCGCACTCGTTTTTACCGCATGCGCGACAGCAGGAGCGGACCTTCGTGATCCCCTCCGATTTCGACGCAGCGTCGTGAGTTTCGGCGAGCGCCTTCGTCGCGCCCGATGCGGAAAATCCGCATGCGGCAGCGCCGATAGCGGCGAGCTTGGTGAAGCTGCGCCTCGTCAGGTTCATGGCTGTCATCTTTCCCCCTTTTCATACATTGTCGCCCGCTTTCCCCCTGCGGGCATTTCCTCAAGGTTTTGTACGGGGATACATAGCTTGGGGCAACGCTCATAGTGCTCCAGAATCTCAAGCTGGATAACTCGAGAATCCTATGATTTATGAGTAATATGCTTCGTAAAAAGTCTCCTAATACGTTTCTTATGAGCATCTTGACGCGGGGTTTTGTATAATTGCATCATCGATCGGTTGAGACGAGCCCAGGGGATTACGGGCAATCATACTCAGCCGTGAATAATTAAGGGGAAGCTATGGCAACAAGCATCGCGCGGCAAAATCCGTTCGTCGCGCTGGGGCAATTACGCCCCGAACTCATGGGGATAACTTTTCATATCGCATGGCTCTTTCTGCTCATGTACCATGCACCTGCGCTGAGCGAAATGAGCATGTATGACACACCTATTTCGCTGTTTTATTTCGTTTCGTTCTGCTCGCTTGTGTGCGTCTCGCTCGCATTCATCGCCGCGCCCAAGCAACTGCTCGATGTGTTCTACTGCCGAAGCGGAGTTATGGTCGCGGGCCTTACCACCCTCATCGGCACAGCGCTGTATTGCGCAGCGCAAATCACGAAAAGCATGCCCGCCCTTATTGGCGCCGGCGTTATCACAGGCATGGGATCATGCGTCATAGCGAGTCTCTGGGCCGTCGTGTTCGCGCGCATGACTCCCGGCCAAACATGCGCAAACCTCCCCTTCATCTTGTGCGTGGTCACAGTGACCTGCGTCGATATCTGCTTTGTTCCCATGGAGCTGTACTACGTCGCCGTTATCACGCTCGCCCTATCTAACGTCATCGCGCTCGACTACTCGGTGGCAAGCCTGGGCAAGGGGAATTTAAGCGTGGCGCTCAAACCAGGCACAAGCGAGCATTCGCGAATAAAACCTGCAAGCGGCCTGGCCGTTTTTGTTGTTTTCATCGCGACCATCGGCCTTCTCGAGGGCATACTGAGCGCCATACCCACCGGCTCGATCCTCTTCTTCGAAGATACCGAGTCGCTGTTCTATTTCATCACGAACATCATCGTGTTCATTGCCTTGGGGGCTTTCATAAAGGAAACACGGCCCGAGGGCTTGATAGCCCTGTTCGCTGTGCCCATTCTTGCCATTCTCACGTTCCTCGTGCCCGTCATGTGCATAGGAACCCAAACCGCAAGCGACACATTTTACAACGTGGGACTCGTGAGCCAAGAGTTGGTACTCGTCGCGGGCACTGTGGCCCTGGCGATCTCGTTTAACATGCCGCCCATTCGCACGTTTCTCATCGCGCGCGTCGCTTTCGGCCTGTCCGACATCGCGGGCGGGCTCATTGCGGCATTCGTGCTCGGCGACGCGGTGTCCGAAATAATGGGGGTCGTCGTGTTCGCGCTATGCGAGGCCGTGGTGGCGCTCATGATTTTCATTTTCGTTGTGCTGCATCGCTTCGACACAACGCACGACGACGATGAGAGAAAGCAGAAACGGCAAAGCGACAATATCCAGATTCGTGATGCTTGCGAGCGCATTGCCGACGCCTGCAAGCTCTCACCGCGCGAGCGCGACGTGTTTTTCCTGCTCGCCGAGGGGCGCTCAACCGCACGCGTGAAAGAAGAGCTGTGTATCGCGGAGGGCACCGTGAACACGCACGTGCGTAACATCTACAGCAAGCTTGGCGTGCACACGCGCCAAGAAATGCTCGACGTCATATACGACAAAAACGACGGGTAAATCGCCCGTGGCGCTTGACGCGCGCACGCCAGGTCGCTAGAGTAACGCTTCGGGGATACAAAACGGCCGTTTTCGGTCGTGCACATAGCTTGATTTGGGCGTTGCCTGCACTATGCGGGCACGCCTTTTTTGTTGCCTTCGCTATGTGAGGAGATTTTCCAAATGGCACAATCGCAATCCAGGTTCGGCCTTGGCTTCGATTTGGGCGCGCGCGACGTTGCGCGTGACGAAATGCCCGACGACCCCGTGCAGCCCACCGAAGATACCGAGCCCATCGGCCCTGAAGACATCGCGGCCCAAACCGCGAGCCACCTCGCTCAGGAGCAGGCGGCCGAGGCGGCGTTCGAAGCCCTTGAGCCTGCCGAGCGCATCACCGAGGTGCTCAAGCAAATGGCGCCGCGACGCAAAGAGCTGCTCGCGATTATCGAAGCCTGCGACGGCAAAGTCGTGCGCTTCGACGAGGTCGAGACCGTGGTCGAATCGATTCAGCAGAATTGCAAAACCGTTTTCAACAGCGCGAACTTATGCGCGGTGCTCGAGCACGCTGGCGCCCTTGTACGCGTCACCGAATCGGGCGAACCCTACCCCACCGGCTCTTTCGAACCCACCGTGGTCGAAAACGCCGACGGAACGAAGAGCCTCGTGCCCGTCGAGCCGCCTGCGGTTTATTGGACCGCCACCGCCGAAGGCGTTCAGATTGCCGCGGCCGACGACCCTGGCTCGCGCCTGCGCGGGATGCTCGAAGAAGAGCCGCAATACCTTCCCATTTATGCGCGCGTGCTTTCCCTGTGCAGCGAGGCTAACGGAGCAACCACCGCAGCGCTCGGCGAAGCAATCGACCACGACCCGCTCGTGCAAAACCCGCGCTACTTCGCCATGCATTTCTCGGAACGCCTTGAAGCAAACGACGCAATCGAATGGAACGGCAAAACGTGGGCGATTACCGAAATAGGTCGCACGGCGCTTGCCAACATCAACGAGCACGAGGAGAACTAGCCATGACGGAAAGCGAAATCTACGCGCAGTTTGCCGACGCGTGCGAAAGCCGCGCTAACACCTACCAATTCCTCTCGCGTTTGTACCAAAGCGAAATTGACGAAGACTTGCTCAACGAGCTCAAGCATATGAGCTTCCCTTACGGAAACGGCAACGCGAAGCTTGACGAAGGCTACATGCGCATGGCGAAGTTCATGTCGAACACCTGGCCGAATACCTTGACCGATTTGGCAATCGACTACGTGCGCTCATTCATTGGCCACGGCAACGATTCGTATTCATGCGCCTACCCTTACGAAAGCGTGTACACGAGCCGCGAACGCCTCATGATGATGGGGGCGCGCGACATGGTGCTCGCAATTTACCGAAGCCAAAACTTGGACAAGCGCGAATCATGGAAAGAGGGCGAAGACCACGTAGCGGTAGAGCTCGAGTTCATGGCAACCATGGCCGCGCGTTCCGCCGAAGCGTTTCGCGCGGGCGACCCCGAGGCGGCCGAGGCCGCGCTTATGGTTCAGCGCAATTTCCTTACCGATCACCTGCTTGCCTGGGTGCCCATGATGACCGCTGATTTGGCCCGATTCGCCAAAACCGATTTTTATCTGGGCTTGGCCTATGTCACCGAAGGCTTCCTGAGCATCGATGACGAGTTTTTCGCCGAATTGTTCGAAGAAAACGACGACTAACAGCGCGCCACACGGCCTGCCCTGCAAGGGGAGGACGGCATGCATAGCTTTTATATATGTACGGGGGCCGTCCTTCCTTTGCAGGGCAGTTCGAGGCGCCGTGACTACCAAGGAGCACGAATGAATTCACGAACCATAAAGCCAGATGAAGGGCTCAATTTTGCTCTGGAGATCATTGGCAAAGCGCACGACATGGGCCTTACCAACCGCCGCCCACGCCTGCTTCAGAGCTATGAACTTGAATTCCTGATGAACGATCTGGCATTTCTTGGCATTGCCCCCAAACGCATGCACGAGATGCTCAAATTCTTCTATAAAAGCTGGGCCGACCGCGCTGACATGGATGAGAACTGGCTTATTACAGGCGAAGAGTGCCAGCTGCATCGCTATTTGAAAGAAACGCTCGAATTCCAAGGCGCCATGATCGAATGGGAGGCACCCGGCGTCGCGTGTGCGCTGCTCGAAGCCAACCCGCAACTCGCAGATGCACTCGACATAGACGAAATTACGCTCGTCGATGCGCATCTCATGAGCCGCGCGACGCAAGAAATGTGCGCGCTCGCCGCGAAGGGCAACGTGAGCGGCACCGCAATCGACGAACCGAGCGTACCCGCGGCCGAAGACTACCCCTGCGCGCCCGTTGAGGCAATCGTAGATAAGCTCGAAATAAAGAGCGCCGCAGAGAAAACGCCCGAGAAGCGTTTCTTCGAAACGCCTCAAGAAGAATTCGCCTTTATCAGCCGTACTGTTGCCGAAGCTCTCGCCAACGGCGTTGACGCCCGCTGCGTCCTTATCGCCGTACCCAATGGCGCATGGGCTACTGGCGTGGCGCGAGCACTTCGCAAGCAGGGCATTCCTGCAGCATTTCGCACGGGCGACGCGCCTTTGCACGGCGATATCTCCTCATTCGAGGCGAGCTGCGCTGCGCAGACCGCGACGCTGCTTGCCCTTGTCGCCGACCCGAGCGATGCAACAGCATGGCGCTGCTGGTGCGGCTTCGGCGTTCATATGGCGCACAACGAATTCTTCGACGCGCTTTGGCGTTTTGGCCGCGAGCGCGAGCTCGGCTTCATCGAGAGCCTCAACGACCTGCGCGAGCACGGCAAACAGGAACTCGATTGCAGCAACCGATCGTTCTTCGACGTCATGAACCGCTTCGAGATGGCGAGCGGCGAGGTGCCGGCACTTGAAAAGCTTCGCGGAAAGGCGCTCATCGACGCCCTGTGCTCTCACGTTTGCCCCAACGCCGACGCCGCCGAGCGCACAAAGGAAACGCTTGTCGCCATGCTTGAGCCGGTCGATGAAGACTCGGCAAGCGATTTGACCGCACGCCTGCGTCGCGCAATCTCGATGCGCCCGTGGAGCAGCAAAGGCGTGCGCGTGGGGTGCTTGGAAGATGTCGTCGACGCCGATACGCGACTGCTTATCGCCAGCGGCATGGTGAACGGCTTCACGCCGAGGCCGAGCGCGCTCGACCCAACCAAAACCATGCCCGACAAGCGCGATCGCATTATCGCCCGCGAGGCCAACGTGCTTGCCTTCGCGTGTTCGCGCTGCGAGGGTGTGACATATGTAACCGGGTTCGAGCTCATCGACGCCTCACTCGCCGAGAAATTCAAGCTCAGCGTCGACCGAATTTCCATCATGGAAGGCGTGCGCGTGGCAAAAGTGCAGCCGAGCGCCGTATTCAGCAAATAAGCCGCCGACGCAGAGAACCTGTTCAAGGCTTGCTAAATGCTTGGTTGCCGCCACCTGCTCAATGCTACGAGCATTGAGCAGGTCAAAAGCTCCGCCGCAATCACGCAATCCGGTTTCAAATACCCAATCAACGCTCGCAGCATTGATTGGGTATTGAGCAGGCGGCAAGCAGATAGGCAGGCTAACAGCCCTTCAGTGCGGACATCACGTCGGCGATGGCGTAGAGCGAGCCGAAGCAGCACACCACGCCGTCGGGGCCGGCGGCTTCGACGGCGCTCTCGACCGCATTGGCGATTGACGGGCAGGCCTGTACCTGCAAACGCTGCACGCAGTAATCGTGCACGCCCTCAAATTCGAGTTCACGCTCGCGAATGGCATTGGCAAGCTCATCGGCATGCAGGGCGCGCTCGTTTTCGGGCGGCTCAGCGCAGAAATAGCGCGCCGCCAGCGGCAACGTGGCATCAATCATTGCTTGGTAGTTCTTATCGCGCAGCACGTTCATCACGAACGTCACGCCGCCCTGCGGGAAATACTCGCGCAGGCTCGCCGCCAACACATTGGCGCCTTGCTCGTTGTGGCCGCCATCGACAATCACCGTGGGATTATCACGCACCACCTCGAAGCGGCCCTGCCACACCGTGGCCTCGAGGCCCGTCTTGATGGCCTCATCGGAAATCTCGAACCCACGTCCACGCAGCACGCGCGCAATTTCAATAGCCATCACGGCGTTGCTCGGCTGATAGGTGCCCGCGAGCTTCAGATGCACATCGGTGAAGCCATCGTAAGAAAACACCTGGTGCAGGCCTTCCGCATGCGCGTGAATGCGGCCAAAGCGGGGCACGCTCACCGGTGCGCCCACCTCGCGGGCACGCTGCATGATAACGGCTTCGGCTTCGGGCTTCTGCTTGTAGCTCACCACAGGAATGCCGGCTTTGATGATGCCAGCCTTCTCGTGCGCGATCTTGGCGATGGTGTCGCCGAGCACATGCGTGTGGTCAAGCGCGATCGAAGCAATGGCGCACACCTCGGGCGTGACGACATTCGTGGAGTCGAGCCTGCCGCCCAAACCCACCTCAAGCACCACGGCCGTGCAGCCGACCTGCGCAAAATGCAGCAGCGCCGCCGCCGTGATGAGCTCGAACGCCGTGGGCTGCTCGTCCATCTGCTCGGCCGCTTCGCGCACCTCAAGCGCCACAGCGAGCAAGTCTTCGTCGGAAATATCTTCGCGATTCACTTGAATGCGTTCATTGAAACGCAGCACATACGGCGAGGTGAACAGGCCAACCTTATAGCCCGCCGCCTGCAGAATGCCCGCGGTGAACGCGCACGTCGACCCCTTGCCGTTCGTGCCTGCCACATGCACGATGCGCAGGCTGTCTTGCGGGCGGCCCAGACGCTCGAGCAGCTCTTCCGTACGATGCAGGCCCAGGCGAACGTCACGCCACGCGCCTTGTTGCAGGTACACTTTCGGGTCGAATTCTTCAGTCATGCGTTAGTTCCTTTTTAAAATCGCTTTCGCTGCGTCGCACTCGAGCTGGGCTGTGCGCGCGACAGGCCGTCGGTGTTCATTTCAGCACTTATTTTAAAATGAAAACACCGTCAGGTGAGCGCATAGCGAGCCAAAGGCGAGCGGTAGCGAACCGTGGCCTGCCGCGCACGCAGCCCAGCCCGAGCGCCACGCGCGTCCTACCCTTTCAGCAGCTCGCCCAAGCGGCGGAAATCGGCTTCGATGGCAACTTGCTTCGTGGGGTCGTACAGCGCCGCCGCCGGGTGGTACACGGGAAACACCTTGAAGCGCCCCGCCATGGTTACCTGCCCGTGCAAGCGCGTAATGCCGCGCTCGGTTTTCAGGATGAACTTCGTGGAGAAGTTGCCCATGGTCACAAGGAATTCCGGCCCAATGGCGCGCACCTGGTCGCGCAAATACGGCGTGCACGTGGCGATTTCGTCGGGATGCGGATCGCGGTTCGACGGCGGACGGCATTTCAGCACGTTCGCAATGAACACCTCGTCGCGCGAAAGGCCCGCAAGCGCCAGCAAGTCGGTAAGGTAATGCCCCGCGGCGCCCACGAACGGGCGCCCTTGCAAATCTTCGTTTTTGCCGGGCGCCTCGCCAATGAGCATCACGCGGGCGGCAGGGTTGCCAAACCCCGGCACCACATTCGTGCGGCCCTCGCACAAAGCGCAGCGGCGGCACTGGCCAATAACGGCTGCGATATCGGCCAGAAGCTGGGCGGAATCTTCGCCTTCCTTCGCCTGCACCGTTGCAAAATGGCTGTTCACTATAGCCATAGCGCCCTCGCCTTCTTTAGCGCGTGTAAACCTTCGGCATGCGCAGGCCGAACGCGCAGCACAGCTCATGCGGAATAGTGCCGATTTGCTCCGCCATATCGTCGATCGTGATGCGTGCGCCGCCCTGGGCGCCCACAAGCAGTACCTCATCGCCGATTTGCGGGTCGAGGCGCGGGCGCGTGCCGCGGCTGCGCATATCGATCTCGAACATGCACTGATCCATGCAGATATTGCCCACCTGGTTGCAAAGCTGGCCGTTATAAATGACCTGGGCGCGGCTCGAAAGCGCACGGTTGTAGCCGTCGGCGTAGCCAATGGGCAGCGTGCAAATTTTCACGCTGCCGGTGGAACGGTAATGCAAGCCGTAGCTCACGCCTTCGCTCATGGGAGGCTGGCTCACGTTCGTAATGCGCGCGTGCACGCTCATGGCCGGGCGCAAGTCGAAATAACCCACCGTTTCGGGGCACGGGTGAAAACCGTACAGCGAGATGCCGAAACGAGCCATATCGAGATGCGTGTCGGGGTAGCGCAAAAGCGCTGCGGAATTCGCGCAGTGCACGATGCCCGGGTTAATGCCCGCCACGCGCATGTCGGCGATAGCCTCGGTGAAGCGGCGGAATTGCATGTTGAAATCGAGCGTTTCGGGGCAGTCGGCCGTGGCAAAGTGGGTGAACGTGCCCACGTGCTCAAGCGCGCGATGGAAGCTGATTTGGCGCACGAACTCGACCGCTTCGTCGAAGCGCACGCCAATGCGGTTCATGCCCGTGTTGAGCGCCAAATGGAACGGAGCACGCAGCCCGTGGGCATCGGCTACCTCGCCATAGGCGACGGCGAATTCGGCCGTATACACGCTCGGCATGATGTTGTAGTTCAAAAGCAGCGGAATAGCCGTCTCGGGAGGCTCGGAAAGCATGAGCACGGGCGCGGTGATGCCCGCCTCACGTAGCTTCACGCCTTCTTGCACTGTTGCCACCGCAAGGTAGGCGGCGCCGGCGGAAAGCGCGGTTTTCGCGACCTCGACCGAACCATGCCCGTAGGCGTCGGCCTTCACAACGGCCAGCAAGCGGCACCCAGGCTTCAGGCGACGCTTGGCCACAGCGATATTGTTGCGAATGGCACCCAGATCGACCTCGACCCATGACCAACGGCGCTCGTTTTCGGCGATTTCGGCCAAGCGCTCGGGCGAAAAATCGCTCGCATTCGCAGCTGCGCGGGAACCCAG
>JABLTL010002012.1_pt1 | contig 13385 bp, 12 predicted proteins | sample 7160151 | NCBI WGS metagenome assembly JABLTL01 (sample SAMN14651223, study PRJNA627086) | human gut metagenome | isolation source: feces | host: Homo sapiens
CACGCGGTCGCACATCGCGGCCAAGTCGTCCATGCTGTGCGACACCATGACGATCGTCGCGCCCTGCTTGTGCAGCTGGGCAATGAGCTCCAGGAACTCGCGGCGCGCCACGGGGTCGAGGCCCGCTACGGGCTCGTCAAGCACGAGTGCCTCGGGGTTCATGGCGAGCACGCCGGCGAAAGCGACGCGGCGCTGCTGGCCGCCCGAAAGCTCAAAGGGGCTCATGTCGCGTAAATCGTCGATAGAAAGACCCACGCGAGAAAGCGATTCACGAACGCGCGCTTCGACTTCATCGCCCGAAAGGCCCAGGTTGCGTGGGCCGAACGCGACATCGTCGAACACGGTGGTGGCGAACAGCTGGCGCTCGGGGTATTGGAATACGATGCCAATACGCGCCTTCGCGGCCGCAGCGGCCTTTTTGTCAGCCAAATCTTCGCCGCACACGAGCACGCGGCCACGGCTCGGCTGAAGGAGGCCGTTCATATGCTGAAGAAGGGTCGATTTGCCCGATCCCGTGTGTCCCGCGATGCCCAAGAATTCGCCGCGGCGCAGCTCGAACGAAATATCCTTGAGAGCCCACACCTCATTGGGGTCATTGCCCCAGGCTGCGCGCTCTTCGGGTTTCGAGCCGAGCTTCTTGCGCTTGCGCTCTTTCTTCGATTTCGTATAGGTGAAGAAAACGTCCTCGAAGCGCAGGAGCGCGTCTTCCGAAGGCTCGGGAGCAACGGCGTGGAAAGCGGGATCGATATCTTTCGCATGGCCCGCTTCGCCGAGTTTGCCCACTTCAGAGAGCTTCGTGGCGATTTCGGCAACCATCTGTGTTTCGTCCACATGCGGCACAACGTGCATGCCCGCCTTTTGGAGCGCCAAGCCCAGCTGGCAGGAATACGGCACATCCAAGTTGAGCGCTGCCAGCTCGTCGGCGCGCGTGAGCACTTCCTCGGGCGTGCCCTCGCATGCGATGCGGCCTTCGTTCATGACCACGACGCGATCGGCCGCCGCGGCCTCTTCCATGTAATGGGTGATCATGATAATGGTCATGCCCCGGTCGTTGAGTTCGCGGCACACGCGCATGAGGCCCTTGCGGCCGCGGGGGTCGAGCATCGAAGACGCTTCGTCCAAAATGAGTGCGCGCGGTTCCATGGCGAGCACGCCGGCAATGGCGACGCGCTGCTTCTGACCGCCTGAAAGCGCATGGGTTTCGTGGCGTTCGAAGCCAACGAGCCCCACCTCTTTGAGCGCTTGCTTTACGCGTTCGGCAATGTGCGCGCTTTCGACGCCGAGGTTTTCAGGACCGAATGCCACGTCGTCTTCCACGAGCGATGCGACGAGCTGGTCGTCGGGGGTTTGGAACACCATGCCTGCGGTGGAGCGAATGTCGTAGATGTATTCCTCGTCTTGCGTATCGTGGCCCGCAACGCGCACGCAGCCCTCGTCGGGCACGAGCAGGGCATTCATGTGTTTCGCGAGCGTCGATTTGCCGGAGCCGTTGCCGCCCAAAATGCACACGAATTCGCCGTCGGCGATATGCAAATCGATGCCTCGCAGCACGAAGCGCTCGCCGTCGTAGGTGAATCGAACGTTGGAGCAATCGATCATAATCGGGTCCTTCACAAACACGTCTGGCCGCTGCGCATGCAGCGGCCAGCTTGGGGAGGTGGCGCGTTATTCGGAAACGCGGCCCTTAACTTGCTTCTTCTTCGGGGTGATAAGGTTCGAGACGGCCTTATACACAACGAGCGTGAGCACCGAGTTCAAAATGGTCTTCAAAAGGTTGAACGGAATAACCGCGGGAATCATGAGCGGCAAAATCACGTCGGCGGAACCGTACCAGAACCACACGCCAATGGTGAGGTTGGCCACGATGGAGCCGAGCGTTGCGAGCACGACGCCCAGAACCAAGCCGATGATCGCGCCTTTGTAGGTGTGCATCTTCTTGTACAGAATGGCAGCGGGCAAAATGAACAGCAGCGCGGCAACGAGGTTCATGAGCGCGCCAACCCAGTCGCCGGTGATGAGCGCGTGAATGACAATCGCGAGCGCGCCAACTGCCACGCCGGGGCCGGCGCCGTATGCGAAGCCGACGACCATTGCGGGAACGAACGACGGGTCATACGTCAGAAACGGCGCTGCGGGAAGCAGCGGAATTTGCACGAACATGAAAAGCGTGGCGATAGCGCACATAAGCGCCATGGTCACGAGTTGCTTCGTGTCCCACTTATTCGTGTTCTTGAATTGGACATGCGTAGACTGCTCAGACATAAGATCACCTGCCTCTTTCATCCGGACTTTAACCGTTGGTTTTGGACTCTCACCAAATCAGCCTTGCCAATGCGCCAGCATTGGAAGGGTCGCGGACTGCCGGTTCGCGAACGGCTCAGATGCCGAACGCCTGCGCGCCCTTTGCCCGCAGCCGGTTCACCGCCAGTGGGGAATTTCACCCCGCCCCGAAACAGCGACATGAATGGTAGCACTGCTGCTCTGTCTTGTGAACCACTTTATTCAACGAAAGCAAATGGCAATGGATCGCGTCGAATTCCATAGGCTCACCGTGTTGTTTTCCGGCGGGCTGAATGAACGCGAAATGCGGGCGGCCCCTCCGGGCGTACCACAACGAAGAAAGCACGCGTCAATTGCGGCAATAGGGCATTGTCTGGCCGTTTTGCTGATGGCATCATGAGTATGTATCGCGTTTTGAAGGAGTGCGGCGGCCATGGAGAAGCATGTATACGCTACCGAATCGGGAAAGGTTCATTATTGGACCGCGGGACCGCGCAATTCCGACGCTTTCACGCTGGTGTTTTTGCCGGGTCTCACTGCCGACCATACGCTGTTCGATACCCAGGTGGCGTATTTTTCTCGCTCGTATCGCTGCATTGTATGGGATGCGCCGGCTCATGGGGAATCTCGCCCCTACCCCCTTGATTTTTCGCTTGATGATTACGCTTCGATTGTGCGGGGCATTTTGGCGAAAGAGGATGTTTCCCGCCCTATTTTGGTAGGCCAATCGCTGGGAGGGTATGTCGCGCAGGCATATGCAGATATATTCCCTGGTGAGGTTGCCGGGTTTGTGTCAATCGATTCTGCGCCACTCAAGCGCGCCTATTACCCAAGGTGGGAAATTGTCGCACTTCGCCATACGAAGGGCATGTACCTGTCGATTCCCTGGCGATTGCTCAAGCGTTGGGGTTCTTTTGGCACGGCGGAAACTTCGCATGGACGCGCGCAGATGCGCGCCATGATGGACCGTTACGAAAGGCGGGAATATTGCGAGCTCGCCGCCCATGGGTATCTCATGCTTGCCGATGCGATCGACGCGTGCAGATCGTATGACATAGATTGTCCAGCCCTTTTGCTCTGCGGCGAGCGCGACAAGGCGGGTGACGTGCGTCCATTCAACAAGAAGTGGAACAAGGGCGAGGGCATTCCCCTCGTGTGGATCCCGCGTGCGGGACATAATTCGAATGTCGACAATCCCGAATTCGTGAATAGCCAAATCGAGCATTTTCTGCATTCAATCGGCGGGGAGAATGCTTGATTTTCGCCGCTGGACTCGGTGCCTTTTCTCATGCCGTAGGCGTCGACACGTGAGCGATATAGGCCCTTGGCATGCATGAATGCTTTCCCTTATTCGATGCGCAGCGGCCATTGGCGGCAAGAACGCGCGTTTGATGCGAAAAAGAATGATATCAAGCTATCAAAATAGCGAACTATCATTCCTTTAGAACTCGAAAATCGTGCATTCGTTATAGCTGATCTCGGGTTTTGCCATAACGGCCTGCAGGGCTGCGCGCGCTGAAAGCGGCGCCGACCATGCTTGGCCGCAGCCTGCATGCATCGATTGGGGTATGGGCACGAGCCTTCCCGCGACGCCGTTTTGCTCGCATGCGGCGGCGAACGCCATTGCGCTCGTCGTGTTCGGGAACGTAACCACGAAGCGCACATCTCCGAATGGCGAGATGTCGAAATTCTCTTCTGTCATAGGGACTTCCCTTTCAGCAACTTGGTTGGAGCAATTGGAGGCGCGTTTGCTCGAAGCGGGGGTGCCGGCCTACGGCTATGGGCCTACGACGCGGTTTCGCCTTAAGGCCTCCCCTTTCGCGTCGCTTCGCGCGTTCATATTGCCGTGCAGCGCTTCTTTTCGCTTCTCGCCCCAAAAGAAGAACGCCGGCGCACTCTCGCGCCGGCGTTCTAGGCTCGAAACGTCAATTTACTTTGCGCGCTTCGCGTAGATGTACCAGTAGGCCATGCCAACAAGCACGCCGCCAACGATATTGCCGAGCGTGGCAGCGCTCAGGTTGAACAGAATGCCGCCCAGCGTGACTGCTCCTTCGGCGCCAATGCCCATGGAGTTGAGCAAAAGGCCGGTGGGCAGGAAGAACATGTTGGCAACGCAGTGCTCGAAGCCGCAGGCAACGAAGGCGGAAATCGGGAGGATGATGCCGATAACCTTGTCAGTCACCGTGCGTCCCGCAAAACCGATCCATACCGCCAGGCACACGAAGATGTTGCACATGATGCCCTTCGCGAACAACGTGAACCAATCGGGCGAAACCTTGCCGGCCGCAACGCTGACCATTGCTTGGCCAACGGCGCCGCCGTTCATGGCGTAGACCTGAGCGAAGTAAATCAGCGCAACGGCCACGAGCGCGCCAGCGAGGTTGCCGAACCACACGACCACCCAGTTCTTCAGCATGCCGGCCCAGTCGATTTTGCCCGATGCCTTCGCGCAACACATAAGCGAGTTGCCCGTGAACAGCTCAGCGCCGCAGCACAGCACAAGCACGAGGCCAAGGCAGAAGCAAATACCGCCGACCATGCGTTGCGCCGCGAACGGAATTGTGGGGTCCCCCAGGAACACGCAGAAATACATGCCGCCGAACGCGATGAACGCGCCCGCGAGCATCGCCGATACGAAGCATTTGCCCGTAGCCATTCCCGCTTTCGTTACGCCGATGCCTTCGGTTTTGGCCTCGGTTTCTGCAGGTGAAAGCGCATCGGGCTTCATCGCCGCGACGCATTTCGCGTCGAGCGTGACGGAGTCTTTCGTTTCCATAACAACCTCCATCCATGTTGGGGCATATGCCCCACCTTTTACGAAACGCTCGCAGTGAAATCGCTTCCCGCTTTCAGCATTCCGTAAATTTTCTCAACCGCCTCGTGCACCTCGGGCGTAAGCGGGCTCATGAATTCGAGCTGCGCCGGCTGGATGCCGAGGAACACGACACTACCACAACAGCCTTTGAGCTCTTTGAGCAGAAAAGAAATTGGGAGTGAGTGGGTAGTAAAAAGCATGTTTGTGGCGACATCGTCCTCGTCGAGCACGGCAATCGTGCCCGGTTCTTCGGACATATCGGCCGCGTCGACCAGCAAAAGCACGTCTGGCTGCATGCGGCGCACCACGGCAAGCTGGTCTTCGGGCATTTGCCCTCCGTCGATGTTCGTCCAGCCTTCGATGGGCCCTTCCTCGAGCATCTTCGAAAGCATGGGACCCGCCGCGTCGTCGCCGCGGAGCACGGCCCCTACCGTGAGAACAGCTTTTTTGCTCATGGCCTTCGAATCCTTCCCGTGATGTAAGCCGCGCCTTCCCGCGCGAGCGTGTCTACCGTTGCACTCAGCGATTCGTAGCATGCGCGCGCTTCAGGCGAGAGCGTGCTCGCGGCCTCTTCGAATGCCTGAAGCCCGGGCACGACCACGGCGAGATTCGTTTTGTCGATCTGAATCTCGCCGTGGCGCATCATGCCCTCGAGCTTGTAGCGAATATCACTTTCGGGCATGGCCGCGACCATCTCTTCGTAAGACGTGAGTGGCGTGCGGAATTGCTCTTCGAAGCAATCGATGACGCCCGTGTGGTGCCCTACCGCGAGTGTGTAGTACAGCACGTCTTGCGCGTCGTCGGGAATCGATTTCTCGGTGTCGACGAACTTCTTCGTGAGTTGGTAGAATACGACCTCGGCGACGCCCGCCTCGGCGTCTTTGGCCGAGGCGGGCGCATAGGGCGCGTAATCGCGTGCGTTACCTTCCATTGCCGATCAGCGCCTCGCTTACGATGGCGGCCGCTTTGCTGTCGCCACCTGCAACGATGACCTTCTCGAGCGCTTGCTTGAGAAGCGCCTGGTTGGCGTCGGCGTCGACCGTCATCTTGTTGAGCGTGTCGCCCAGATGCTTGTAGACTTCGGCGCGGCGCGGGTCGCTTTGGCCCTCGATGAGCGCGCTCACGGCGCCCATCACGTTTTGCGGGTTCTTTTCCAAAGTGGTCAAGAACTCATCTGCGAGCTGCTCGCCCTGCAGATATCCCGAATACAGGCGCGCTTCTTTTTCGAGCGTGGTGCGCACCTTGTAGGGAATGTCCGCGTAGCGCAGCGTCGCCTGCTCGCCAGGCTTCTCGAAATCGTCCTTGTGCTTGAGCTTTTGGCCCAAAAGCCCAAGCGTCATCGCGAAGCCATAGATGGTCTGGGCGGGAGTCGGTGGGCATCCGGGGATGTAGACATCGACCGGAATAATCTTGTCGGTTCCGCCCCACGTGCAGTAGTTGTCGTGGAACACGCCACCCGTGCAGGCGCATGCGCCGTAGCTCACGACGAGCTTCGGGTCGGGCGCGCCGTCGTACGCACGCAGTGCAGGCATGCGCATAGCGCGCGTCATGGCACCGGTATACACCAAAATGTCGGCGTGGCGCGGGCTCGGCGTGTTCTTGATGCCGAAGCGTTCGGCGTCGAACACGGGCGTAATGGTCGAGAAAATCTCAATTTCGCAGCCATTGCAGCCGCCGCAGTCGACGCGGTAGATGTAGACGGAGCGCTTGATGTCGTTGAGCAGCGCGAGCTTGGCCTTCTGCACGCTTTCGTCGAGCGTGCGTTTGTCGGGCTGATACTGGAGCGCCTCGGGGTATTGCCTATCGATTATCATCTTTGGCCTCCATCTTCTTCTTGCGCTTGGCGCCCTGCAGCTCGTCGTTGCGCTTGGCGCGGTATGCGTCATCCTTGCGACGGCATGCCGGGCACACATGCGAGAGCTCGAGCGACTTGGCGACCTCGGGACTGTCGGCGCTTTGCTGCAGAATGGCCGTTGCATAGGCGACCTGCTTGTTGGTCGCGTAGTACTTGCCGCAGCGCTCGCATGCCGCCAGGCTGTAGGTCGCCGTTTCTTCGAGGTCGTTTTTGTCCATGACGGCCAGCTCGAATTCCTTGCTGAGCTTGATGGCCTTCGTGGGGCATACCTCTTCGCAACGGCCGCAGAAGATGCAGCGCCCGAAGTTGATCGACCAGGTGGTGGTGCCGGCCTCAACGTCGATTTGCATCTGAATGGCGTTGGGCGGGCATACGTTTGCGCAGGCCGCGCAGCCAATGCACTCTACGGCGTCATGCTCGGGCTTGCCGCGGTAGCCGTCGTATTGATGCAGCGGTGCCGCGGGATATTGCACCGTGGCATTGCCGGTGCGCAGGATTTCTTTGATCGTCTTAAGCATTGCGCACCTCCTAATCTTTCAGCGGCGAATGGCGACGGTCGGCGCAGTAGTTCTCGAGCTGGGTCTTGCTCAAGGTCTTCTGCGTGCGCTTGTTCACGTCGACGACGGTCACGCGTTCCGTGCACGAGTAGCACGGGTCGAGACTGCCCACGATAAGGGCGGCGTCGGAAATGGTGTTGCCGCGGAACATGTAGCGCAGAACCGGCCAGTTGCTGTACGTGGATGCCTTGCAACGCCAACGGTAGCACTTCTGGTTGTCGCCGACCATCGACCAGTGCACGTCCTCGCCGCGCGGGGCCTCGGTGAAGCCGAGCGCGAACTTGTTCGGGTCGTAGGTCCAGCCTTCGGTGAGCACGGGGCCCTTCGGCAGCTCCATGTCGAGCAGCTCTTCGATGATGTCGATGCTGTCGAACACCTCGCCGATGCGCACGAGCGTGCGGCCAAGCACGTCGCAGGAATCTTCCGTGATGGGCTTGTGCTTGTCGGCGATGAGCTTGTAACCGTCGAACGGATGCACCCAACGCGTGTCGCGGGCGAAGCCCGATCCGCGCATGAGCGGGCCGACGGGGCTGTAGTCGCGCGCGATCTTCTTGTCGAGCACGCCGACGCCCTGGGTGCGTTTCATGAAGTTCGGGGTCGAGGTCATCTCGTCCACGAGGCGCTTCACGTCGGCGCGCAGCTCGGCCAGAAGGCGGCGGGTTTCGATCGTCTGCTCAGCGAGCATGTCGCGACGCACGCCGCCAATCAGGTTCAAGCCGTAGGTCTTGCGGGCGCCGGTCAAAAGCTCGGCCAAGTCCATCGCCTTCTCGCGTACGCGGAAGAAGTGCTGGAAGCCCGTGTCGAAGCCGGTGTAGTGGCACACGAGGCCCAAATTGAGCAGGTGCGAATGCAGACGCTCGGTCTCAAGCGCGATGGAACGAATGACCTGGGCGCGCAGCGGCACCTCGATGCCCTGGGCATGCTCGATGGTCTCGGAATAGGCCACCGAGTGCGCGTAGCCGCAAATGCCGCACACGCGCTCAGCCAGGAACGGCACCTGGTCGTAGTTCATGCGCGATTCAGCGCATTTCTCCATGCCGCGGTGGATGAAGAACAGGCGGTAGTCGGCATCGATGATGGTTTCGCCATCGACGAACAGGCGGAAGTGGCCAGGCTCGTCAGAGGTGATGTGCAAAGGACCCATCGGGATGATGGTGGTTTCCTTCTCGCCCGTTTCCTTCAAGAACTCGTAGCTCTCGAGGTCGCTTGTGGGAGCAGGACGATAGCGGTAGTCCATCGTGTCCTTGCGCAGTGGGTACATGCCGGCCGGCCAGTCGTCGGGCAGCACGAGGTTGCGGCCGTCGATGATGCCCTCGGCCTTCAGGCCGAACATGTCTTGCACCTCGCGCTCGCTCCATACCGCGGCCGGCACCTTCGCCGACACGGCGCGGAAGGTTTCGGTATCGCGCGGCACTTCGACGCGAACGGTGAGGAAACCGCGGTCCTCGCCTTCCATGGAGAGCACATAGTACAGCGCGTAGTGGCCGTTGAGCTGGCGCTCGTCGTTGCCGACCATAACGGGCATGAAACCGTCGCGCTGGTAGTACAGATACTCGATGACTTCAGGCGCGGCGTCGGCCTCGACCGTGACGGTCACCTGGTCTTCCGCCTGCCACTCGTAATGTTTCACAACTCCGGGGAAGTTATTCTGAACCGCCTCGATATGCGACTCGCACACCCTCGCGCGAGATTTTGCTGTTGCAGCCATAACTCCTCCTTATTCCATCGTTTCCGATGCGCCGAAGAGGCTCGAGAACAGAGGCTCTTCGTGCAGCGCGTTGACGTCGGACTGCAAAACGATGGCGGTCGCGTCCTCGACGCCTGCGATAACCGGCTGGGGCATCGCGACGCCGAACCACAGAATGACGGCGACCATAATGATCTCGGGGGCCAACGCCAGCGCGCCGACGTCGCCCTTCTTCACGGTTTCGGGCGCTTCGCCAAACACGGCGCCGGTAACCACGTGCACGCACGCCGCCACGACGATGGTCAGCGCGATGCCGAACAGCACCACGAGCGCGATATGTCCGCCGAGCACGCCTGCGGCGAATGCCATGATTTCAGACACGAACATGGCGAACGGCGGGAAGCCGGCAAGGGCGAAGAAGCCGATTGCCATGAGCACTGCCGTGGTGGGAGCCACGCGCAGAATGCCGCTGATCTTGTTCAGATCGCGGGTGCCGTACTTCATGAGCACGTTGCCCGAGATACAGAACAGCAGCGCCTTGGTGAAGCCGTGCGTCACGCAGTGCAGAAGCGCTGCGGCGATGCCGAGCGGTCCGCCGAAGCCCAAGCACAAAGCCACGATGCCGATGTTTTCGCAGGAGTGGTACGCCAGCTTGCGCTTGAGGTCGTCTTGCGAGAACACGGCCAGGGCGGCCATGCCAACCGAGATCGCGCCCAGAATGAGCATGACGGTCTGCGGGAAGGTGGGGCCTACAGCCTGGATGGCCAGGATGTAGAAGCGGATGATGATGAGCATCGCGCACTTCAAAAGCACGCCGGAAAGCAATGCCGAAACGGGGCTCGGGGCCTCGGAGTGGGCATCGGGCAGCCAGGTGTGCATGGGGAACAGGCCGGCCTTCGTGCCGAAGCCGATGGCGGCGAACACGAATGCGATTTGGATGAGCTGGGCGTCGAACTGCGTTGCGTAAGGCAGGATCGAGGTCCAGAACACGGCCTGGGTCGGGTCGGCCATGAGCGCGTTCGCGTTGGCGTAGACCAGCACGGTGCCGTATAGGCCGAACGCCACGCCGGCGGTGCACACGATGACGTACTTCCACGCCGCCTCAAGCGAGAGCTTCGTGTTGTAGGAGCCGACGAGGAACACGGTCGCAAGCGTGGTCGCTTCGATGGCGGCCCACATCATGATGATGTTGTTCGAGGTCACAACCAGAAGCATCGAGAACACGAACAGGCTGAAGAATACGTAGTACTGCTTCACCTGGCCAGGGCCCATGTTTCCGATTTCGATGTCGTGGCGCACATAGGCGATGGAGTAGATGCCCGTGAGCAGGCCGATCACGCCGATAAGGGTGGCGAAAATCGAACCCAGACCGTCGAGGCGGAACCACAGGCCGCATGCCTCGATGGCAGTACCCGACACGAATTCGTTGACGACCAGATAGATTGCCAGCACGCACACGGCGCCGACCGACAAGATGTGAATCGATTCATACGCTGCGGCGGGCACGGCTTTGGAAGGCAAAACCGCCATGAGCAGCGCGGCGATCAAGGGGATCGCAAGCAGAACGACGAGCATAGTCGCGAAATCCATGATGACCCCCTAACCCTTCAATTCCGAAAGCTCATCCGCGTTGAGCGTATGAGTGCAGTTGTAGATGCGCAGCGCCACGATCGCCATGATGATGATGGCGAAAATGGCGTCGGTCGCGATGCCGACCTCGACGAGCTCAGGCGCCTGGGGCGCAAGCAGGGCGAGCGTGACATGCGAGCCGTTTTCCATCAGGCAGTAGCCGAACATCTGCTTCAAGATGTTGCGCTGCGTGATGATGCAGGTCAGGCCGATGAAGAAGTGCGCAAGCGATACAGCGAGCGCGGGCTTGACCTCGGCCGCGGTGGGAAGCTGGATTCCCATGACGGCGATGAAACACACGAGCAGCTCAATGGCCACGAGCACGATGGAGAGCACCGGCGTGGTGGAAGAGCCTTCCGTGTTTTCGGGCGCGCCCATCTTCTTATACGCGTACAGAACCACGGCGGGCACGAAGATGACTTTCGTGAGCGTTGCGGTGAACGACCACGTGAACAGTTCGGTTGAACCGGTGGTCATGCCGAGCGTAATGAAGATGGCCACGAGCACGCACGACTGCGCGGCGTATTCGAACGCGGAGGTGCGCGGTGAACGCGTGAGCATGACCGACAGCGAGGTCACGATGAGCAACGCGCCTAGGATATTCACGAGAACATATCCGTTCATTGTTGCCTCCTATCCGAGCCACGCTGCAGCGATGAAGCTGGAGCAAACGGTCATGATGATCAATACGATGAACACGCCGACCATGGGCTTAGGCAAAGCCTGGCTGTTGGCGACGGTTTCGGAAGGCTCGCCCGGAATGACCGAGCCCATCCACTTCAGGAACCATGCGAAGCACGCAACGGTTTCGATAAGGCCAACGACCACGATGGCCGTGAGCAGCCAGCTGCCCTGCGCGGCGGTGAAAGAGCCCGCGAAGATGGCGAACTTGCTGAAGAAGCCGTTGAACGGCGGGCAGCCCGCGATGGCGAGCGCCGCGACGCCGAAGCCGACGGCCAGAAGCGGCTGCTTCTTCAAAACGCCCTTCAGCTTGGGCAGCATACGGGTGCCCATGGTGTAGCTGAATGCGCCGGCGACCAGGAAGAACAGCGTTTTCGCGAAGGCGTGGTTGAACATGTGCATCACGCCGCCGTCGAAGGCGAGCTGGCTGCCGAACACGAAGAAGCCGAAGCCCAGGAAGATGTAGGACAGCTGCGAGATGGTCGAGAAGGCCAAGAGGCGCTTCATGTCTTTCTGGGGCAGGTACATGAAGAAGCTGAAGATCATGGTGACGATGGCGCCAATCACGATGACCCAGCCAACGGGCTCGGGAATCACGCCGGCGGAAGCGAGGGCGCGTGCGAGTACGGCGACGCCAACCTTAACCATGGACGCGCCATGCAGGTAGGCCGAAACGGGCGTGGGGGCTTCCATTGCGGAAGGCAGCCACATGTAGAACGGCAGCTGGGCCGATTTGCCCCACGCTGCGATGACGATGCATACCAGAACGGCGATCTTCCACGAATCGGACAGGCCGGCGATTGCGGAAATCTCGAACGTGCCGGTCTGCGAGAACAGCAGGCAGGTCGCGATGTAGAGTCCCAGCGCGCCAATGTGCGTGAGAATGAGCGCCTTCATGGCCGACTTGTTCGCGGTCGGAGTGCCGTAGTAGCCGATGAGGGCCCACGAGCATGCGCCCGTGATCTCGAAGAACACGAGCTGGCACACGAGCGTGTCGCTGTACACGAGGCCGGCCATCGCGCCGATGAACACGGTGAAGAAGGCATAGAAGCGACGGCGCGGAGCATCGGGATGCTCGCGGTTGCCGGCGTTCATGTAGCCAACCGAGTAAATCGAGATGAGCAGGCCGATTCCAACGAACGCGGTGGCGAGCATGACCGACATCTTGTCGAAGATCAGGCTCAGAATGGTCGCGTTGCCCATGGAGGCCAATGCGACGGTAACGGTCTCTCCCCCGTTTTGCGCGAGCATTGCCCAAACGGCGATGGTGAGCGCGGTCGACACGCTTGCGGCGCCGATACACAGCCATTTCGCGCAAGGTTGCGGCGCGACCACAATGACGAGGGCCGCGACGAACGGGATCACGATGGCGCCAAGGGCGAGAAGGGAAATAGTTCCAATCATGTCAATTACCCCCTTCTACAATCCCAGAACGCAGAACACGAAGCCGAACAGCGCGAGTGCCACAACGGCCCAGGTCTGGCGGCCAACCAACTTGTAGCGCACGCGGGAAACGATGTTCTCGAACGCGCCGCAAATGAAGAAGAACACGAGCATCTTCACGAGCCATGCCGCCAAGCCACAGGCGAGCGCGGGAATCGTGAGCTCGGTTGCGGCGCCCCACGGAACGAAAATCGCGATAAACCAGCTGGCCACGATGATTTGCTTCATGGAAAGCGCCATTTTGCCCATCGCGAGCGAAGGGCCGGAGTATTCGGAAAGCGGGCCTTCCTGCAACTCCTGCTCGGCTTCTGCTAGGTCATACGGCAGTTTGCCAAGCTCGATGTAGCACGCCGCGAAAAATGCGAGCGCAGCTACCAAAACACCCACAGGCGCGCTCACCGAAAGGTCTGCCACGGCGGCGCCCATGCCGCCGATGGC
>JABLTL010008425.1_pt1 | contig 13367 bp, 10 predicted proteins | sample 7160151 | NCBI WGS metagenome assembly JABLTL01 (sample SAMN14651223, study PRJNA627086) | human gut metagenome | isolation source: feces | host: Homo sapiens
CTTGATGGTGAGGGTGCGGCTGATCTCGATGAAATTCACCTTGCGCCGCCGGAAAAAATAGATTGCATTTTATTCCGCCCTCTAAGAGGCCGGAACTCTGCGAGGCGAATCAAAACGCACCGTTCTATGTAGAACGGTGCGTTTTTGGTATGTCAGGCGTTCTTGTTTTTCCGTTCCGCCTTCAGCTGGGCGAAGCGATCCTTTCGATCCTGCCGTAGGCCAGTGGCGTGCTCCTTCACGAACTGCAAGGACTCCTTGAAGTTCCGCGAGGACATCAGGTGGTAGCGTTTGCGGAAGCGGGCGGAATGGTGCGCGGCCTCCTGGAGCAGGCGATTCTCCTCCAGCTCCTTCTTGGCCAGAGCCATTTGCAGCCGAGCGCTCTGGAGCTTTTGCAGACCAGCCTCCCGCAGCTGTTCCTTCTGCCGTTCCAGCTCCGTCTGCACCTGCTCTGCCTTGGCCAGGAAGCCGGAGGTGAGGGCCAGGTGCCGGATGGTGACGATGGTATCCGCCAGAGTCAGCGCCAGCAGACCACCGGCCAGCAGGGTCTGCGCCAGGATGGACAGGTGGCCGAAGAGCCGTTCCGTAGCCGGATGGATCCAGAAGATGGCGGCGTAGGCGGCAATGCCCCAGTACAGGCTGTTGCCCAGGCAGATGCGCCCTTTCAGGTTGAACCGCCGGTGGGAGTAGTCCCAATATTTCATGTGGGTGGTCACTTCCAGCAGCCAGCCCACGAAATACTCCCAGGCGGACATGGTGACGGTGGCGATGAGATAGAACAGGAAGAAGTTCTGGGTAAATTGCTGGAGCCACAGCACCATGACCATGACCCCGAAGCCGTAGATGGGGCAGATGGGGCCTTTCAGGAAGCCGCGGAAGACGAAGCGCCGTTCCGAGATGGAGCAGAAAGCAGTCTCCATGCACCAGCCCAAGAAGGAGTACCACAGAAAGTAGAGCACCAGCAGGGGCAGGGGCACACCGGCGCAGGTGATGTTATAGATGGCTGTCATAGGTCACCTCTCAGACTCGTCCAGCAGTACGGACAGCACTGCGTGATACAGCGCTTCCGGATGCTTCTGGAACCGCTGGGCGAACTCGGCCGCCTGCTGCCGGTCGGGTGCTGCCATCTGCAGGGTCAGCAGGTTCCCGGCATCGTCGTCGATGATCATCTCCACCGTGTACCGCTCTTGGTTGGGCACCGGGGTGATGACGGCGCGGATCTGATTGCGCCGTTTCAGCTCTTTGTTCAGCAGCTGGGTGCTGCGGTCGCACTTGGTGCGGACGGAGATGGGCAGTTCGTTGGCGCAGATGGCGCAGTTGGCGTGCCCCTTCTCCGTGATGGACAGCAGACCGTCCTCCGACTCCGCCACGTGACCGTTCTCGGTCAGAGCGCCCAGGGCGGTGGCAAATTGGAAGTAGTCCACCCCTTCGTCACAGAGGGCCAGGTCGGTCAGCTCCGCCATGGTCACCGGCGAGATCAGGTGGTCTAAGATGTAGAGGATGAGCAGGCGCACATCCAGGGGATTGCGGATAAAACCACGAGCCATATCCCTTACCTCCCAGTTAAAATTTAAGGTTTTATGAAATCGGTCAAAATCAGTATAAACGAAATTGCCGAAATTGACAAGAGGCGGTCGAACGCCTTGACAGGCCGTTCAGAATTGGCTATGATAAACAAGCACCATAAGCAATATTTAGGAAAAGGGGCAATGTTTCCCCATTGTCCCCCGACATGGAGAAGTTTCAATGAAAAAACTGATTTGTACCTTGCTCACCCTGGCCATGCTCCTGGGTCTGGCCGGCTGTACCACCACGCCCACCGGCAGCGCTGACGCCAGCACCGACACCGCCGCCACCGAGCCTGCCAACCAGGACGATACCAAGACCGAGCCCACCAGCGGCACCGGCCTGCCCGGCAACCGCAACCCCCTCACCGGTGAGGAGACGGAGAAGGACATCTCCGGCAACTGCCCCGTAGCGGTCATGCTCAACAACATCAAGCAGGCCCTGCCCCAGTCCGGCAACTCCAAGGCGGATTTCTTCTTTGAAATCCCCGAAGAGGGCGGCATCACCCGTATTATGGCTCTGTACCAGGACATCACCGACGTGGGCACCATCGGCACCGTCCGCAGCACCCGTCCCTATTATGTCCGCCTGGCCGTCGGTCATGACGCCATCCTGACCCATTGCGGCGGCAGCAACACGGCCTACTACATCATCAAGAAGTACATGCGCAACGCCGACTTCAACGACATGGACTGCCTGAACAAGGGCACCAACTGCGCCTACAGCTACTTCTACCGCAGCCAGGCTCGCCTCAACGCAGGCTATGCCACCGAGCACACCATGTACACCGACTCCGACAAGATCCAGGACTATCTGAACAATGGCAAGGACGACGTGCGCACCAAGCACAAGAAGAATTTTGACGCCGGCCTCCGTTTTGCCGAAGACGGCACCCCTGACGGCGCTTCCGCCACCGACGTGGACGTGGAGATGTCCCAGTACAAGAACACCACCTTCCAGTACAACGCGGACAAGAACACCTACGCGGTGGGGCAGTTCGGCACCGGCTACACCGATGAAGCCAACGGCAACAAGCAGGTGGAAGTGACCAACGTGCTGGTCATCCTGACCGACATCTCCGTGGTCAAGGAATCCACCAAGGGCCACCTGTCCGTGTCCACCACCGGCACCGGCACCGGCTACTACATCAGCGGCGGCAAGTACATCCCCATCACCTGGAAGAAGGACGATGTCACCTCTCCCCAGCGGTTCTATGACCAGGACGGCAACGAGCTGAAGCTGAGCGTGGGCAAGACCTTCGAGTGTATGATCGACAAGTCCCGCGACGTGAAGATCGACGGCAAGGTGCTGGAGAAGCCGGCAGACGCTAACGCTGACGACAACGAAGTGGATAACATGGCGCTGGCAGACTGATACCCTCTCAAAAATGCAAGCATTTTTGAGAAATTTGCAGCCTGATGCATGCACTCACTACGTCGGTAGGTTCCCCACCTGTGGAACAGGTGGGGCCTACGCTAAAAACTTGCCACTGGCAAGTTTTCTGAACGCTGCGGCACTTACCAGTCTGAGAAGAGAAAAAACTGACGTACATGGCCCAGGCCACCCTCTCTTGCCCTTCGGGCAATTCACCTTGCGCCGCCAGTTTTTTCCGATTAGATTTTTTTCCGTCCTCAAGAGGACGGAACTCTGCGAGGCTCGCGCCAACAGAACGAGTAGCTTTATCGACAGGGCGAAGCCCGGTTCCATAGGAATCGGGCTTCTTGTTGTGTTGCGTGTACTGTGTTGTACTAGGTAGGAAAAAGAAGAAATTAGGAGTAGAGAAAAGAAAAAGTAAGATAACTAGGGGAGAGGCGGCATCAAGCCTTGTCCTTCAGGGCGATGCCGTAGTTGATGACGCCGTTGTAGGTGCCGGGCTGTACGTGGTTGTAGTCCAGGACAGCGATGCGGCGGGTCTGGGTGCCGTGGTTGCTGCCGTCCCAAGAGACGATCTCGTCGCCGATGCTGTAGCGGTGGCCGGCCATGCGGTCGGAGTAGTAGATCTCATAGGACGCCTCTTCCAGGTTCTTGCTGTCCCAGACGGCGAACTTGTTCAGGGTGCCGCAATGACCAGCGCCGCGATGGCCAGGAGGATGCTCCGTCGTGTTTTGTTCTGTTTCGTCATTGAGATCGCCTCCCGTTTCTTCGCCCTTATTGTAGGCCGGAGACAGTCGTCTTTCCAGCACGGTTCGGTAAAGCTCTTGTGAAATCCGCGTAAAACCGACATCGGTAGGCAGGAGAGCGGGTGCGCTTTTGTGCGCTTTGCCGTTGACAAAGGGTGTCAGGACATGGTATCCTATAGATGGATCATATGACTGACGGAAGTGGAAGGAACCACAGGGAGTATGATCTGACAGACCTGTTTGGCCTGTCTGGATTGGTTGTCTGACAGCCAATGAGCCGACCGTCTGGGCCAAGGAAGAGGAATGGTCTGGATGTTCGGTGTTTTTTTATGCCCGGAAGATTCAGATACGAATGACTTTAGCTGGATAGAAAGGATGAACTGCCCATGAATACCAAGAGCAACGCAGAAAACCGCATCAAGACGGACATTGAAATCGCTCAGAGCACGCCCATGCTTCCCATCAGCCAGGTAGCTGAAAAAGCGGGCATCGACGAAAATCTGTTGGAATATTACGGCAAGGTCAAGGCCAAGATCGACATCCGCCCCCTCCGGGACACCCCCCGCAAGGCCAAGCTGATCCTGGTCACCGCCATCAACCCCACCCCCGCCGGGGAGGGCAAGACCACCACCAGTGTGGGCCTGGCAGATGCCATGGCCAAGCTGGGCAAGAACACCATGCTCTGCCTCCGGGAACCCTCCCTCGGCCCCGTCTTCGGCGTCAAGGGCGGTGCCGCTGGCGGCGGCTACGCCCAGGTCATCCCCATGGAGGACATCAACCTCCACTTCACCGGCGACTTCCACGCCATCGGCGCTGCCAACAACCTGCTGGCCGCGATGCTGGACAACCACATTCAGCAGGGGAACCAGCTGGACATCGACGTGAAGAACATCACCTGGCGTCGCTGCGTGGACATGAACGACCGCCAGCTCCGCAATGTTATCGATGGCATTGGCGGCCGGATGCAGGGCGTGCCCCGGGAAGACGGCTTTGACATCACCGTTGCCTCCGAAATTATGGCAGTCCTCTGCCTGGCCTCTGACTTGATGGACCTGAAGCAGCGCCTGGCTCGCATCATCGTGGGCTACAACCGCGCCGGTCAGCCGGTCACCGCCCATGACCTGAAGGCGGAAGGTGCTATGACCGTCCTGCTCAAGGACGCCATCAAGCCCAACCTGGTCCAGACCCTGGAACACAACCCCGCCATCGTCCACGGCGGCCCCTTCGCCAACATCGCCCACGGCTGTAACTCCGTCTCCGCCACCGACGCCGGCATGAAGCTGGCCGATTACGTGGTCACTGAGGCTGGTTTCGGCGCTGACCTGGGTGCGGAGAAGTTTTTGGACATCAAGTGCCGTGCCGCTGGCTTTGACCCCAGCGCTGTGGTCATCGTGGCCACTGTCAAGGCGCTGAAATACAACGGCGGCGTGCCCAAGAGCGAGCTGGGGGCTGAAAATCTGGAAGCCCTGGAAAAGGGTCTGCCCAACCTGCTCAAGCACGTGGAGAACATCACCAAGGTCTTCGGCCTGCCCGCAGTGGTCGCCATCAACCGGTTCGTCCAGGACACCGACGCGGAACTGAATCTCATCCGCGCCAAGTGCAAGGAGCTGGGCGTGAACGTGGCCATGAGCGAAGTGTGGGGCAAGGGCGGCGCAGGCGGCCTGGAGCTGGCGGAAGAAGTGCTGCGCCTGTGCGAGCAGCCTCATGATTTCCAGTTCAGCTACGAGCTGAACCAGCCCATCAAGGCCAAGATCGAAGCCATCGTGAAAAAGGTCTACGGCGGCGAGGCAGTCACCTATTCCAACGACGCCAACAAGGCCATCGCCAAGCTGGAAGAGCTGGGCTGCGGCGACCTGCCCATCTGCATGGCCAAGACCCAGTACTCCCTGTCCGATGACCCTGAAAAGCTGGGTCGCCCGGAAGGCTTCACCGTCTCCGTCAGCAAGGTGAAGGTCTCCGCTGGCGCTGGCTTCATCGTGGTCCAGACCGGCGACATCATGACCATGCCCGGCCTGCCCAAGGTGCCCGCGGCAGAACGCATCGACATCGACGCAGACGGCGTCATCACCGGCCTGTTCTAATTGAAATTTTGCATCAGAAAACCCCCTGTGCGATATTGCACAGGGGGTTTCGTTTGTGATTCAGTTGGCCACGTACATCTGCTTGTAGGGATTGCTGCTGTCCGGCGTGACCACGGTGAAGGGACTGTCCATGATGGCGTCCGCGTCCTGGTCAAAGAGCCGGCAGTATTCTTCCACATAACGGCGGATCTCCGCCAGCTCGTCCGCGTCCGCCGGATGAGTGGTCACCTGGGGTGGGAAGAGCAGGTGGCTGCAATCGGAGCGGAGGATGAGCTTGCCGCCGTGCATGCCAGTGCAGGGGAAGTTGCTGGCGATGGGCTTGCCGTCCTGGTGGAGACCCAGCACCAGGATGAGACCACCGGCCTGGTACTCACCCAAAAAGCTGCCCGTGCGCCCACCGATGACCATCACCGGCAGGGTGTCCTGATAGGCCTTCATGTGAACGCCTGCCCGGTAGCCGGCGTTGCCTTGGACGTAGATGGTGCCGCCCCGCATGGCATAGCCAGCCGTGTCGCCCACACTGCCGTGGACGATGATGGAGCCAGCGTTCATAGTGTCGCCCACCGCGTCCTGGGCGTTGCCAAACACCTCCAGGGTGCCGCCGTTGAGATAGGCGCCCAGGGCGTTCCCCGGCGTGCCGTGGATGAGCACCTGATGGCGGCGCATCCCGGTGCCGATAAAGCGCTGTCCCAGACAGTGGACGATGGTGCAGTCCCGGTCCAGTGCCTGTACCTGTTGGTTCAGTTGGTCAAAAGCCACGCTTCTTGCGTCGATCGTCATACTCGCACCCTCCTTATTCTCCCGCGTGGGCGATGCCCAGGATCTCCAGTTCCTTCTCGTTCAGCCCCACGCCCCGGAGCATCAGCCGGTTGCCCCGGAGGGCTTCGATGGAGTTGATGCCCATGCCGCCCATCAGCTCCTTGATCTCATGGTTCCAGGCGCTGAGCAGGTGGATGAGCCGCTGGCTGGCCTCGTCCGGGTCCAGCCGTGCCACCAGCTCCGGCACCTGGGTGGCGATGCCCCAGTTGCACTTGCCTGCCTGGCAGGTGCGGCACAGGTGGCAGCCCATGGCCAGCAGAGCGGCGGTGGCGATGTAGCAGGCGTCCGCCCCCAAGGCAATGGCCTTCACCACATCGGTGGCGCTGCGGATGCTGCCGCCCACCACGATAGACACCTCGTTCCGGATGCCTTCGTCCCGCAGACGCTGGTCAACGGCAGCCAGCGCCAGCTCGATGGGGATGCCCACGTTGTCCCGGATACGGGTAGGAGCCGCGCCGGTGCCGCCTCGGAACCCATCGATGGCGATGATGTCTGCACCGCTCCGAGCGATGCCGCTGGCGATGGCGGCGATGTTGTGGACGGCGGCCACCTTGACGATGATGGGCTTCTGATGGTGGGTGGCTTCCTTCAGGGAGTAGACCAGCTGACGCAGATCCTCAATGGAGTAGATGTCATGATGGGGGGCAGGGGAGATGGCGTCCGAGCCTTCCGGCACCATACGGGTGCGAGACACGTCGCCGACGATCTTCGCGCCAGGCAGATGCCCGCCGATGCCGGGCTTTGCACCCTGGCCCATCTTGATCTCAATGGCCGCGCCTGCGTTCAGATAGTCCCCATGGACGCCGAACCGGCCGGAGGCCACCTGGACGATGGTGTTCTCGCCGTAGCAGTAGAAATCCTCGTGGAGACCACCCTCACCGGTGTTGTAGTAGATGCCCAAAGCGCTGGCTGCTCTGGCCAGGCTCTGGTGGGCGTTGTAGCTGATGGAACCATAGCTCATGGCGGAGAACATCACCGGCATGGCAAGCTCCAGCTGGGGCGGCAGGGTGCAGTCCAGGGTTCCGTCCGCCGTCCGGCGGATGCGGGCGGGCTGCTTGCCCAGAAAGACCTTGGTCTCCATAGGCTCTCGTAGGGGGTCAATAGAGGGGTTGGTGACCTGGGAGGCGTTGATGAGGATTTTATCCCAGTACACCGGCAGGTTGGTGGGGCTGCCCATGGAGGACAGCAGGACGCCGCCGCTCGCCGCCTGCTTATAAATTTCCTTCATGACCGCGCTGTTCCAGTTGGCGTTCTCCTTCAGGTCGCAGTCGCTCTTGACGATCTTGATAGCCCGGGTGGGACAGGTGGCCACACAGCGGTGACAGTTCACGCAGCGGGCGTCCTCGCTGAGCATGACCTGGTGCTTTTCATCGTAAAAGTGTACACCGTTGGCGCACTGATCCTCACAAAGACGACAGCGGGTGCAGCGGCTGTCTTGGCGTACCACTTCATATTCTGGGTAGAAATAGTTGATCTTCATCACACAACGCCCTCCTTTACTCGGACAATCACAGGCTCGCCCCCAGCCGGGGCGTACAGATGTTCCACGTCAGGTTCCATGGTGCGGATAGCCGCCTCTTCGCTGGCGATATACACCTTGTCATCCTTTTCCCCCACCACCATGGAGCGCAGTTTCAGCCGGTCGTTCAGGGCCATCAGGCCACCCTCAAAGCCCAGCACGATGGAGAAGGGGCCGGTGACCAGCAGGCTGGGGAAGAGCTTGCGCAGGTAGGTCAGCTGTTGTCGTTCTGGGTCGCTCTTTCGGGAGATGGTGCTCCAGAAGGGGGCGGCGATGACAGAGGCGGTCTCTTCCAGGGTCAGACCCTGGCGGCGGAGGAGGTAATCGACGATGTAGGTGATCGCCTCGGTGTCTGTTTGCAGCGCACAGTGGTAGCCATACATTTCAATAAAGCGCCGGTTGGCGTCATAAGAGGAGATCTCCCCGTTGTGCACTACCGACCAGTTCAGCAGCCCAAAGGGGTGCGCGCCGCCCCACCAGCCGGGGGTATTGGTGGGATAACGGCCGTGGGCGGTCCAGGAATAGCCCTCGTACTCGTCCAGCTTGTAGAATCGCCCCACGTCCTCCGGGTAGCCCACCGCTTTGAAGCAGCCCATGTCCTTGCCGCTGGAGAAGACGTAAGCGCCGTCGATGGCACGGTTGATGTGCATGACGATGCGGGCGATGTACTCCTGCTCGTCCAGCTGCATGGAGCGGAGGACAGAGCGGAGGGGAGTGGCAAAATAGCGCCAGATGAGCGGCTCATCGGTGATTTCCGGGATCTTCCGGGTGGGGATCTCCTCCGCCCAGACCACCTCCAGACGCTCCTTTAAATAGCGCTCACATTGGGCACGGCAGTCGTTGTCGTGGAAAAAGAGGTGCAGCGCAAAGCAGTCTTTGTAGTCGGGGTAGATGCCATAAGCGGCAAAGCCGCCGCCCAGGCCATTGGAGCGCTCGTGCATGGGTTTCATGCTCTCCATAATGGCAGCGCCGGTCATTTTGTTCCCATCCTTGGAGATGACCGCCGAAATCGCGCAGCCGGATGGGATGCGCACTTGTCCTTCTAAATACTTCATGTGTTGCAACCCCTTTCGGTTTGATACCTTATAAAATGGTAAAAAAAGACACTTGCCCGCCAGCAGAGCATACTCCACCTGTGGACAAACGTCTTTGTCTGTGTTGGTCTATCATACCGTACTCGGTTCTCTTTGTCAATGTACCGTCAGTGAAATTGCAGGGAGTCGGAAAGGTTCGGAATTATGCAATTTCACCATTGACAGATTGCAATGATGAGCGTATCATTAGCACCATGAAAGGCACTGATGCCAAGGAGCGATCGCTCCCGCTATCAGTGCCTCTTTTTTATTTTCTATGAAGAGGGTGACTCATATGACAGCAATGTCGAGCTATAACCGCATGAACCGGCGACAAAAGTGCCAAAAGGGATTGCAACAAAAGTGAGTGCCGAGGCGGCCGGTCCCCTGGAGAGAGGGACGCAAGGGCTGTTGAAAAGAGAACTGTTTTGCAGGAAAGAGAACTCACTTGCAAGAATAGCGAAAACACATTGACAGTTGAGAGTTAGGAGTTGTAGAGAATATGACAATAGAATTTTGGTATCTGATCGGCGCCGCTTTGGTCTTCTGGATGCAGGCCGGCTTCGCCATGGTAGAGACAGGCTTTACCAGAGCGAAGAACGCAGGCAACATCATCATGAAGAACCTGATGGACTTCTGCATTGGCACCATCGTCTTCTCCCTCCTGGGCTACACCCTGATGATGGGCGAGGACACCCTGTTCGGTCTCATCGGTCTGCCCAACATGGAGCTGTGGGCAAACTTCAAGGCCTTCATCGCAAGCCCCGCTGAGGGATTCACCGCCGCTTCCACCTTCGTCTTCAACCTGGTCTTCTGTGCCACCACCGCCACCATCGTCTCCGGCGCTATGGCAGAACGGACCAAGTTCTCCGCGTACTGCATTTATTCCGCAGTCATTTCCCTGTTCATCTATCCCATCGAAGCCCATTGGATTTGGGGCGGCGGCTGGCTGAGCCAGCTGGGCTTCCACGATTACGCTGGCTCCTGCGCCATCCACATGGTGGGCGGCATTGCCGCTCTGGTAGGCGCCATCTTCCTGGGCCCCCGTATTGGCAAGTACGTCAAGGACGCCTCTGGTAAGGTCGTCAAGGTCAACGCCATCCCCGGCCATTCCATCACCCTGGGCGCCCTGGGCGTGTTCATCCTGTGGCTGGGCTGGTACGGCTTCAACGGCGCGGCAGCAACCACTCCGTCTGAGCTGGCTTCCATCTTCCTGACCACCACCGTGGCTCCCTCCGTGGCCACCGTCACCACCATGATCTTCACTTGGATCAAGAACGGCAAGCCCGACGTCTCCATGTGTCTGAACGCCTCTCTGGCTGGCCTGGTAGGCATCACCGCCGGCTGTGACGCCCTGGACGGCATCGGCGCAGCTGTTGTCGGCATCGTCTCCGGCATCCTGGTCGTGGTCGTGGTCGAGCTGCTGGATCTGAAGCTCCACATTGATGACCCTGTAGGTGCTGTGGGCGTTCATATGGCAAACGGCATCTGGGGCACCATCGCTGTGGGTCTGCTGGCCAACCCCGATGCTCCCGCTGGTCTGCGCGGCCTGTTCTACACGGGCGATTTCCATCAGACCGGTCTGCAGCTGCTGGGCTTTGTCACCGTCGCTGCTTACGCTGCCATCATGATGATCCTCACCTTCGCCGTCATCAAGAAGTGCCACGGCCTCCGTGTCACCGAGGAAGAAGAACTGGCCGGTCTGGACAGCACCGAGCATGGCCTGCCCAGCGCTTATCCCGACTTTATTCCCGCTGTGGATAAGTACACTTCCTTCTCCGTTTCCGAACCTGTTGTTGCTGTCACTGGCGATACGCCCGAAGCAGAAGCTATCCCCGTCAAGAAGGTTCCCACCTTCACCGAAGGTATGCCTAAGATGACCAAGGTGGAGATCATCTGCAAGGAATCCCGCTTCGATGCACTGAAGAACGCCATGACGGGCATTGGCATCACGGGCATGACCGTCTCCCACGTCCTGGGCTGCGGCATCCAGGGCGGCAAGCCGGAATACTACCGTGGTGTCCAGGTGGAGACCAACCTGCTGCCTAAGGTACAGGTGGACATCGTGGTCAGTAAGGTTCCCGTCCAGAGTGTCATTGACACCGCAAAGCGTGCCCTGTACACCGGCCATATCGGCGACGGCAAAATCTTCGTCTATGATGTTGAGAACGTGGTCAAGGTCCGTACCGGTGAGGAAGGCTATGACGCCCTCCAGGACGAGAGCTGATCGCACCCAACATTATTTCGCAATACTTGACTGAATATCATATCAAAAGCGTTTGAATTCGGAAAAGTAGCCCAGGATATTCTCTCACAGAGAGTGCGGAGCAGGTGAGAGCCGCACAGAGGAACCTGGGGGAAGAACACCGAATGAGCTGCAATCGGAAAGGGTTTTTCACGGACCCGAGTACGTGCGCCGACCGCTCCGCGTCAGGGAGCAGCGCTTTGACGGAAGCGCACAAGAGAACAAAGATAGGTGGCACCGCGAGTTACAGCACTCGCCCTATCCAATGCTGAAAATCTTATGTAGGAGGATTTTTCTATGTGTTCGATTATGGGGTTCTGTGACCGCGGTGTCACTGTATCTGAATTTAAGCGATTTTTTGACCGCACCATCTCCCGCGGTCCCGACGACAGCCGGATCATTGACACCGGCAAGGGTCTGTTAGGCTTCCACCGCCTGGCCATTATGGGCCTGCACCCGGAAGGGATGCAGCCCTTCGAGCTGGACGGCAGCTATGTGGTCTGCAACGGCGAGATTTATTGCTTCCCGCGCCTGAAAAAGAAGCTGATGGAGACCGGCAAATACACCTTCGTCAGCGAGTCCGACTGTGAGATCTTGCTGCCCCTGTACAAGGAGTACGGCACGGATATGTTCCGGCGTCTGGACGCCGAGTTCGCCCTGATCCTCTACGATGGAGACACCCAGAGCTACATCGCCGCCCGTGACCCCATCGGCATCCGTCCCCTGTACTACGGCTACGACCCCCACGGCGTCATCGTCTTCGCCAGCGAGCCCAAGAACCTGGTGGGTCTGGTGGGTGACATCATGCCCTTCCCTCCCGGACACTACTATAAGGACGGCCAGTTCGTCTGCTACAGCGACATCGCTGCGGTAGACGAGGTGTGCATGGACGATGTGGAGACGATCTGCTCCAAGATCCACGAAAAGCTGGTCAAAGGCATCGAAAAGCGCCTCATCGCCGACGCCAAGGTGGGCTTCCTGCTCTCCGGCGGCCTAGATTCCTCTCTGGTCTGCGCCATCGCAGCCCGCAAGAGCAAGGAACCCATCCGCACCTTCGCCATCGGCATGAGCGAGGACGCCATCGACCTGAAATACGCCAAGCAGGTGGCCGATTACATCGGCAGCGACCACACCGAGGTCATCATCACCAAGGAGGACGTCCTGGCCGCGCTGGAAGACGTGGTGCAGCTGCTGGGCACCTATGACATCACCACCATCCGTGCCAGCATGGGCATGTACCTCATCTGCAAGGCCATCCACGAGACCACCGACATCCGCGTCCTGCTCACCGGTGAGATTTCCGACGAGCTGTTCGGCTACAAGTACACCGACTTTGCCCCCTCCCCCGAAGCCTTCCAGGCGGAAGCCCAGAAGCGCATCCGAGAGCTGCATATGTACGACGTCCTCCGCGCCGACCGCTGCATCTCCGTCAACTCCCTGGAGGCTCGCGTGCCCTTCGGTGACCTGGACTTTGTGAAGTATGTCATGTCCATCGACCCGGCCAAGAAGATGAACGTCTACGGCAAGGGCAAATACCTGCTCCGCCACGCTTTTGAAGGCGATTACCTGCCCCATGACATCCTCTACCGGGAAAAGGCCGTCTTCTCTGACGCTGTGGGTCACTCCCTGGTGGACGACCTGAAGGAGTACGCCGAGGGCTATTACACTGACGAGGAATTTGAAGCAAAGTGCAAGCAGTACGACTATGCCACTCCCTTCACCAAGGAATCCCTGCTCTATCGGGAACTCTTTGAGAAGTATTACCCCGGCCAGGCCCACATGATCGCCGGCTTCTGGATGCCCAACAAGGAGTGGGAAGGCTGCGATGTGGACGATCCCTCCGCCCGTGTCCTGTCCAACTACGGCGCCAGCGGCATCTGATAACCAAGCAAATAACGCTCCCAAAATCGGACGATACCGAAAGAAGCGGCCAGACTCTCTTGAGTC
>JABLTL010025394.1_pt1 | contig 13362 bp, 9 predicted proteins | sample 7160151 | NCBI WGS metagenome assembly JABLTL01 (sample SAMN14651223, study PRJNA627086) | human gut metagenome | isolation source: feces | host: Homo sapiens
AACGACTCGAAGATGTCCATGCGGAAATCTATCTTCTCGAACTCTGGAGAATCCTCGGCGATGGTATTGGCTGCCGTGCGGAGGAAATCACCGTAGTCGCTCACGAAGAGGGATGGCATCACGGTGTCGAGGTCGATGACGCACAATACGCGGCCTTCCTCGTCAAACATCATGTTGTTCACCTTGGTATCGCAATGGCAAACGTGTTTCTGCAACTTGCCTTCGCGGAAGAGGCGCTGGCAGAGACACATCTCGTCCATATACTTCTCGATGTCGGCGATGAAGTCCTTCACGCCTTCTGCTCGTCCGGCACGGTCTTCCTTGATAGCCTGACGCAGCTGGTCGCGGCGCAATTCCATGTTGTGGAAATCTGGGATGGTTTCTCCGAGGCGGTCGGTGATATCTGTGAGCTGAGCCTCGAACTCACCGAAGGTCTTGCCTGCGTAGTAGGAACTTTCTGGGTTCACTGCCTCCTGGGTAATGGAACGAGGGATGAATACAGAGACGCGCCAGTACTGCTGGTCTGCATCTTTCACATAGGTCTTGCCATTGGTTGCCTTGACGAAGGTAAGCACCTTGCGGTCGATGTCGTCAGCGCCCTTGGCTTCTAGCTGCTGGCGGATGTGGGTTGTAACCTCTTCAATGTTGCGCTGCAGCAGGTCTACATCGGTGAAGATGGAGTCGTTGATGCGCTGCAGAACATAGTCTGGGGCATCGGCTTCTGCTGTTGTCACCTTGTAGGTGTCGTTGATGAGTCCGTTACCGAGAGGTTTTACCTCTTTTACAGTTCCGATGATATCGAACTGTTTTAGAATAGCTGTAAGATCTTTCATTTTAGTTTGGTTTTAAATATTTATAAAGCTTTTTCTATCTTAAGTCAATGACTTCTGCGCCTGGAAATTCCTTGCTGTTGAAGGTGAAAGCACTGTTAGAGATGTTCTTTGCCTTGAAGCCCGAAATATTGATGGTGCTCCAGGTGGAGCCCTGTCTCATCTTGATCTGCGAAGGCACGTGGGTGCTCTTGTTGATGGTGATATACATCTCAGCCACGCTGCGCTTCTGGTTGTTGGCTACGAGATGCACCTGATAGTTGCTGCCCACAGTCTTGAGGGTGCTTTTATATCCTGTCTTGTAGATGTGGATGAAGGTGTAGGGATTCATCGACATCTGCTGTGCCTGGGTAGGATTGCTCACGTTTACCTCGTTGGTTTTCTTCATGTACGACCACTGGGTCTTGCCATTGAACCATACGATGGCTTGTGGGGTGCGGGCATTGAACTTGTTGCCCTTGATGGTGATGGAACCGCTAGCCGAACCGAATTTCGGACTTGACATCTTGAAGTTGGCGGTAGCGCCCTTTTTGTTGCCGATAACGGCAGCGGTCTTGTCGAGCACCTGCTGGGCGGTTTGTGCCATGGTGCCGAGGCTCATCATTGCTGCGAAAGCGATAGCTAAAATCTTTTTCATATCCTTACTGTTTATTTTGTTCATTACTACATATAAAGCCGCAGAAGCGCTGCTTTTTAAAAATGTTAGACGCTTCTGTGGCTTCAAGGTTTAAATGCTTTTGCCCTTTCAGGGCGTTTGGAGCGAATATTATCTTTTGCCCTTTCAGGGCGTTTACTTACGAGTTTCTCAGCTGCATCAGCAAGGTGTTGAGTTGGTTTTCATCCTGTAGGAGCACCTCTCTTGGCTTGCTGCCCTGTGCGGCTCCCACGATGCCTGCTGCTTCAAGCTGGTCCATCAGTCTGCCGGCACGGTTGTAGCCGATGCTGAATCTTCGCTGAATCATACTGGTGCTGCCCTGCTGCGAGAGAACGATGGCATGGGCTGCCTCCTCGAAGTATGGGTCCAGGTTGCGGGCATCTACGCTGCCGTTGCCTCCTATGCCGCCATCCTCGCTGGCTGGTTCAGGCAACTCCATCGGTTCGATAGGACCAGGCTGATTGCAGATGTATTCGTTGATGCGCTCAATCTCCGGTGTATCTACGAAGGCACACTGTACACGCACTGGCTCGTTGCCGTTCAGGTAGAGCATGTCACCACGACCTATCAACTGGTTGGCACCGGTTCTGTCAAGGATGGTCTTGGAGTCGATGGCAGATGTCACCTTGAAGGCGATACGTCCAGGGAAGTTGGCCTTGATGTTACCGGTGATGATGCTGGTGGTAGGACGCTGGGTAGCGATGATCATGTGGATACCCACGGCACGTGCCAACTGGGCGATACGGGCGATAGGAAGCTCCACCTCCTTGCCGGCTGTCATAATCAAATCGCCAAATTCATCGATAATCACCACGATGTATGGCATAAATTCGTGACCGTCAGTAAGTTTCAGACGATGGTTCACGTATTTCTGATTATACTCCTTGATGTTTCTGGCTCCCGCCTTCTTCAGCAAGTCGTAACGGCTGTCCATCAGCACGCAGAGACTGTTCAGTGTTCTCACCACCTTGGTAACATCGGTGATGATAGGCTCCTCCTCATCAGGAATGGCTGCCATAAACTTATTGGTGATGCGTGAATATACGCTGAACTCCACCTTCTTAGGGTCGATGAGCACCAGCTTCAACTCGTTAGGATGCTTCTTGTAGAGCAGGGAAGTGATGATGGCATTCAGGCCAACAGACTTACCCTGACCGGTGGCACCGGCAACGAGCAGGTGAGGAATCTTGGCCAAATCCACCATGAACACCTCGTTGGTGATGGTTTTACCCAATGCGATAGGCAGTTCCATCTTGGTTTCCTGGAACTTCTTCGAGTTCAGGATGCTCTCCATGCTCACGATGTTCGCCTTGGCGTTAGGTACCTCGATACCGATGGTTCCCTTGCCTGGGATAGGGGCGATGATACGTATACCCAGTGCTGCGAGGCTCAGGGCGATATCATCCTCCAGGTTCTTGATCTTCGAGATGCGCACGCCCTCGGCAGGCTGAATCTCATAGAGGGTGATGGTAGGTCCAACCGTAGCACGGATAGTCTTGATCTGCACGCCGAAGTTGTTGAGCACTTCGATGATGCGGTTCTTGTTTGCCTTCTGCTCTTCCTCGTCGATGGAAACCTCCTGGTCGTCATACTTCTTCAGCAGGTTGAGGGTAGGATACTTGTATTTGGTGAAAGGCTCCTTCGGGTTGATAGGCGTATTGAGCACCTCGGCGTTGCTCACCGTGTTGCTGGTAGCCTTCTCTTCGCCCAATGCCACGGAGATGTCCATGCCCACATGCTCCGAAGCGGCAGCGGCAGCTTCCATCTCCATTCTTTCTCGTTCCGCTTTCTCGGCACGCTGCTTTCTTTTCATCTCCAGGAAGCTAGGTGTAGCGCTTGGAGTGGTGGTTGCTATCGGCTCTGTCGGGGTGACAGTGGCATTGGCTACGCTGCCTTCCGTTTCATTCTCATCCTTGTTGGCATCGAGATCCACCACTTGCGGCTTCTTCTCCTCGCTGTTCTGCTGCGCAGGAGTTTCCTGTTTTGCATTTTCCTTTTCAGGCTCTTCCTTCTCTGGAGTCTGCTCTTCCTCCATATCCCTTCCTCTTTCAGCGTTCTGGTAAGCCAGGTCGATGTCTTCCGTATTCGAATCTCCATGGTTGGTGATTTCGAACTTCACCTTATTAGATATATATCCGATAGGGTTGAGTGCCTTTCTCACGATGGTGATGGTCTCTGTGGTGAGATAGGTGAGGAAGGCTACAGCCACGAAGAGGAGGATGGCTGTGAGTCCGGGAGGACCTACCACGTTCTCCAGGTTCTGCACCACATAGAGTCCGTGCTTGCCGCCCGGGTTGAAGATAAGGCTGCCCATCAGCGGGGTGAGGAACTTGGCGAAGGTGATGCTCGACCATATCATGATAATCATCATGCTGAGGAACCATTTCCACAGGTTGATGTTATATACATGCATCAGCTGGAATCCTGCCATCACCACGAAACATGGAAGCAGGAAGGCCGGGAATCCGAAGTTCACTGCCATGAGCCAGTAGGAGATGATGGCACCCAGCGAACCGCAGTAGTTCTGAAACTGTTTTTCGGTGTTGGTCCATTCGCCTGGTCTCAGGTTTTCGAGCAGACTTTGGTCAGCTGCACCCGTATTGATGAATGAAACCATAGCGATGATCAGAACCACAGCCATCACCACCAGGGCGAGTCCGAGGAAGAAATCGGTGATGGTATTGTTGAAAATATATTGTAAACCAATGGCTTCGCTAAATGATTTAGCTCTGCCTGAAGTCTTTTTTCTTGCCATTTTTATCTTGTTTTAAAATATTTCTCTGCAAAATTAGTAAAAAAGTGCGAGAAACAATCCTTTTTCTCGGCTTTTTTTTTTAATTTTGCAACTTGTAATGAATAAAATGTAAAATGAAGATTATTTTCACGAGTTTTGACAAGAAAACAGTCAACAGTTTGCCAAGGGTTCTTTTCCCAGGTAAGGTGATTGTGATAGATAAGGCTGAGGATACAGATGCCGCAGTGGATTACCTCTTGCAACAAGACGTTCTGGGAGTGGATACGGAGACGCGACCTAGCTTCTCCAAGGGTCATCACTATCAGGTGTCGCTGCTGCAGGTGAGTAGTCGTACCCGCTGTTATCTCTTCCGTCTGCATCACACGGGCATGACGCCTGCCATCATCCGTTTCCTGGAAGACAAGAAGGTTCCGAAGGTTGGCCTTTCCTGGCATGATGACCTCCTGCAGTTGCATCGCCGCTGCGAGTTCAAGGCAGGTAATTTTGTGGAGTTGCAGGAAGTGGCGAAGAACTTCGGCATCAAGGATATGAGTTTGCAGAAACTCTATGCCAACCTTTTTCATCAGAAAATCAGCAAGGCGCAGCGTCTGAGCAATTGGGAGGCCAATGAACTCCGCGATTCCCAGTGCCTGTATGCTGCCACAGATGCCTGGTGCTGCATCAACCTGTATGAGGAATTCAATCGCCTCATCCAGACTGGCGATTACGAGATTGACGAATTATAACCCCTATATATATAATAATGTATAAGAACGTATATTTAAAGAAAGGTAAGGAAGAATCTCTCAAGAGATTCCACCCATGGATATTCTCCGGTGCTATCCACCGCATGGACAATGATATAGAAGAAGGTGAGGTTGTTAGAGTGTTTAACCACGCTGGCGATTTCATTGCGGTAGGTCATTATCAGATTGGATCTATCGCCGTGCGTGTGCTCTCATTCAGCGATGTTGCCATCGATGATGAGTTCTGGCGCGCCCGCCTGGAGTCGGCTTACAAGATGCGCCTGGCAGTGGATATCGCAGGCAATCCGGATAACAACACCTATCGACTGGTGCATGGCGAGGGTGATAATCTGCCAGGACTGGTTATCGACTGCTATGGTCCTACTGCCGTGATGCAGGCTCACAGTGTGGGCATGCACGTCTGCCGCATGGAGATAGCCAAGGCTTTGAAAAAGGTGATGGGCGATGAGCTGCAGAATATCTATTATAAGAGTGAGACTACCTTGCCTTATAAGGCCGACCTGCGTCAGGAGAATGGCTTTATCCTGGGCGGTGATGCCGATGATGTGGCTGTGGAGAATGGATTGAAGTTCCATATCGACTGGCTGCGTGGTCAGAAGACCGGTTTCTTCATCGATCAGCGTGAGAACCGTTCTCTGCTTGAGCACTATGCCAAGGGCAAGAGTGTGCTCAACATGTTCTGCTATACCGGCGGCTTCTCTGTCTATGCCATGCGTGGCAACGCTAAGGCTGTTCACTCGGTGGATAGCAGTGCCAAGGCCGTGGAACTGACCAATGAGAACATCGCCTTGAATTTCCCTGGCGATGCACGCCATGAGGCTTTCTGCGAGGATGCCTTCAAGTATCTTGATGAGCACGATCAGCAGTATGATCTCATCATCCTCGATCCTCCTGCCTTTGCCAAGCATCGTGCTGCCTTGCGCAATGCCCTGAAGGGATACACCCGTCTCAATGTCAAGGGATTGCAGCGCATCAAGAAGGGTGGAATCCTCTTCACCTTCAGCTGTTCGCAGGTGGTTACCAAGGATAACTTCCGCAACGCTGTGTTCACGGCTGCTGCCCAGGCAGGCAGAAAGGTGCGCATCCTGCACCAGCTGCATCAGCCAGCCGACCATCCTATCAATATCTATCACCCTGAGGGTGAGTATTTGAAGGGACTCGTTCTCTACGTAGAATAATTTGTTATGAAGAAATTTTCATTGATGATATGCTTGGTTTCTGTACTCTTGTTCGGAATGTCGGGTTGTGGACATTCCGAACAGGAGCGTCATCGGCTGAGCAAGCAGGAGAAAGCCCGCCTCGACAGCATCGACCGGGCTTCCCTGAAGATAGGTGTGATGCCTACGCTCGATTGCCTTCCGGTATATCTGGCGTACGAAGACAGCATCTTCTTGAAGCAGGGAGTAACGGTGCATCTGTATCGTTATAATGCCCAGATGGACTGCGATACTGCCATCGCCCGTGGCAGGGTAGAGGGAACGGTGACCGACCTGGTCCGTGCTGCCCGCATAGAGAAGAAGGGAGTGCCGCTCTTCTATCCCGTATCCACCAATCTCTATTGGCAGTTAATTTCCAATAGAAAGGCACGTGTGTCGGAACTCAAGCAGTTGTCCGACAAGATGATAGCCATCACCCGCCATTCTGCCACCGATTATCTCGCCGACCTCGCCATCGACAGTGCGAAGCCGAAGTACGAGGTGTATCGCGTGCAGATCAACGATTTGAACATTCGCCTGAGCATGCTTCTCAACAACGAGATGGATGCCATGCTCCTGCCTGAGCCTTACGCTACCAGGGCACGAATGGCTCAGAACGTGGTGCTGATGGATAGCCGAGACAAGAACATCAACCTGGGTGCCATTGCCTTTCGCACCAAGCTGAAGTCCGAACGTCGCCGTAAAGAACAGATAGACAGATTCTTGACCGCATACGACATTGCAGTGGATAGTATTAACAAAAATGGCGTTCGAAAGTACGCTACCCTGTTGAAGAAGTATTATAACCTAGATGCCCATACCATCAAAAGTCTGCCTCAGCTCAAATACAGTCATGCCATGGAGCCGCTTCAGCGCGATTTGCAGTTGGCTAGGAAAAGAGCAGAGAACAAGTAATCTTTAAATAATTAATTTTAACGAAACAATGAAAGAAAAAAAAATAGAGCAGGCTTTAGCCGAGGCACGTTCGGAGTTGTCCCATGGCGACTATCTCACATTATGTGCCTCCCTTACCTTTCTTAATCGGGAAATTCCTGAAGCTTCGGTTTCAAATGGCGATATTTTTTATATGCTTGGATGGTTAACCCAGGTAAGCGAAGGAATGGGGATTGATTATACGAAGCATGAGGCTGGCAAAGCTGTTTTTCATGCAGAAGGTAAGAAACATGATTTTTGTATCACGGGTATGGATATCAAGACTCCAGAAGGCAGAGCGGCAGAGTTGTGTAGAATTCAGAGAGAATTTAATGAATATCTGTGTGATTTTGAGGTTGCTTTCCGTTGTTCCAAGCCGGGTGTCTTTCAGAATTTGAAGGAAAAGGGTGAGCAGATGGACAAGGAAGATTTCCTGAGCACCCTTGAATCTAAGCTTTCTGATATGGCGATGTTATATATCGATACCAACCAGACCGACGAGAAACTCAAACAGCGTCAGACTGAGTTGCAGGAAGAGCTTAATGAAATTCGTCACGTTATCTTTGCTGCAATTGTAACCTCGGGTAACTGGAGTTGGGAAACATGGTGCCTCTATCGTGATCTCATTCTTTCGCCAACAGTTGATACCGTCACTTCCCAGTTGCTGGTTAGTGCCGTCACCTTGGCATGTACCACGGTATTCAGCTTCCAGAAGTTTGATTTGCTGAAAACTGTTTTCGAAGAGGCTAAGGATGAAGAGCTGAAGCAGCGTGCCTTGATAGGCTTACTCTTGGCTTCAACCCGCATGCCAAAGGGAGTTTGCGAAAAGGAGTACCGTGAAGAGTTGGAAATAGAATTTCCAAAGCTGATTCTTGAGATTCAGAAGCAGCTTGCCATGACCCTTAAGAGTGAAATGTTGTCTCAGGAATATACAGATAGTTTCAGAGATCGTATTTCCAATAGAATGATAGGTGCCTTGAAGCACAGCATTGCTAAGCATGCTGATGATGATTTGAAGGATTTGCTGGCTGATGATGGCATCGGCAACGAGGATGATGATGAGGCAGATAATGTCCGTATGTCGGATGACGGCAAGAGAATTGATATAGAGATGGATGAGGATGTCGATGCCCAGGAAATGATGGAAAAGGGCATGGATATTCTCTTGGGTCAGTTTAACAAGCTGTCTGACCATCCGTTCTTTGAAGAGATTTCCAATTGGTTCTTGCCATTCGATGAGAATCAGCCAATTCTTGCTGAGGCTGCTGCCATTGACACAAAGAACGATACCGACAGAATGTTCACTACCACTGCCAATCGTTCGTGTGCTGCCGATGCGTATGCGCTTGCCGTGTTGATGTTGAATCATCCTGATGATATTCCTGAAGTTCCAGAGATGTCAAAGCATGATGACGATGAGTTTGAGGATGACGAAGAACTGGAAGATGAAGAGACGTTTGAGGGTGATTCTGAAGATGGCGATGAGCAGGATGATGAGGCTGAAGATGATTCTGATGATGAGACTCCAGATGATCCTGAAACTGAAATTTGCATGATTCGCACCAGATACCTGCGCAATCTGCTTCGTTTCTACAGATTCTGCTTCAATCGTGACGAATTCTTCAATGTGTTTGAGGACGACAAAGATGAAGTTCCGGGTTACGCCGTGCTTGCTTCGCCTGTGTTCCAGTATCCTTTCTTTGATAGTTATCGTCTCGCTGCTGCCCGTTATGCCACCCGTCTCGAGGTGCCAAGTATGGTTGGGGTTTTGCTGAACGATATGGAAGCCAACGACCTGGAAACCCATTACATGAAAGGATGGTCCTTGATGAAAAAGAAAGGCGAAAAGAATTTGATGATGGCAGTGATTCATTTCAAGAAGATGTTGGAAATCCAGCCTGGCATGAAGAAAGCCTATTCCATGTTGGCCGATTGCTATCATGATTTGAATATGCTTGAGCCTTATCTCGAGGTTTATGATGAGCTGCTCAAGAAGGGCGATTCCTTATCTGATGATTTCAAGAAATTACTTAAAATACAGAAGATGAACATGCTCTTCAAGGCGAAGCATTATGAGGATGCCATCGGGCTGGGTTACGATCTGGAATATCATTATCCAGACCTGGAATTGGTTTCTGCCATGCTCTCTTATTGTCTGCTGAAAAGAAAAGGTGAAAATGCCGAAGAGTCTTTCCTGAAAGCCAAGGAGCGCATTGGAGCCTATTTCGCTGACGAGATGGATATTGCGAATATGATGGAGGGGACTGGTTCTAACCAGAATTTGGAGCAGATATTTGCCTCTACCATGGGTCTTTTCCTGAAAATGATGCAGAAAGACAAGGAAGCTGAATTCATCAATAGCTATTCCTACTGTCTGGTTTATATGGTAGAGGGCAATCCTGAAATGGCTCTCGACAAGATGCTCAGAATCCTTACTACATGTAAGAGATCGACTGGAAAACTGGATGAGATGTTGAGAAATGACCGCGAGTGGCTTGAAGAGCATGGAGTATCCTGGGAAGATGCGCTGCTCCTGTATAACTATGCAGTGCATGATTTCGAGAACATGATTCATGGCATAAGCGAAATATTTGATGACAAGAAGAAAAAAGAAAGATAATTTATCTTGAAAATATAGAATCGAGGTTGATATGCCGACAGATAACAATAGTAATAGAAGTAATAATAGAACGAATAAAACTCAGATAGATACCAACTACGCCCACCTGCAGCCGCAGGCGGTGGAGTTGGAGAAGGTGGTGCTGGGTTCGCTCCTCATTGATGCTGATGCCTTTTCGGTGGTGTCAGAAGTGCTGAAACCTGCCACTTTCTATGATCCGCGACACCAGAAGATATACGAGGCCATCCAGACCATGAACATGGAGGAGCGACCTGTGGATATCATGACCATCATCGATGAGCTCACCAAGATGGGCGAAATACAGAAGGTGGGAGGGGCGGCTTACTTGATGGAGATTTCGTCTCAAGTAGCTTCGGCTGCCCACGTAGAGTATCATGCCCGAATCCTGGCGCAGAAGTATCTGCAGCGACAGCTTATTCATTATGCCGGCGATATCGAGACTCAGGCGTACGACGAGGGCGTGGATGTTGACGAACTGATGCAGCATGCCGAGGGCGAACTCTTCCAGCTGTCACAGGGCAACATGAAGCAGGATTATACCCAGATTGACCCCGTCATCAAGGATGCCGTGGATATCCTGCAGCGTGCCGCTCAGAACAAGGGTGGACTCACCGGTATCCCTACCGGATACCAGCAGATGGATGAGATGACTTCAGGATGGCAGCCTTCCGACCTAGTTATCATCGCCGGACGTCCTGCCATGGGTAAGACTTCCTTCGCGCTGAGCATCGCCAAGAATGTGGCTGTGGACTATGGGGTACCTATCGGCTTCTTCTCTCTTGAGATGAACAACGTTCAGCTGGTTAACCGTCTTATCTCGAATGTCTGTGAGATTTCGGGTAAGAAGATTCTGAACGGACAGCTCGACCCTGCTGAGTGGGAGCGTCTCGACAAGAAAATACGTGCCCTCACGGGTGCGCCTATCTATGTGGATGATACCCCTGGACTCTCGGTGTTTGAATTGAGAACAAAGGCTCGCCGACTGGTGCGCGAGAAGGGGGTGAAGATTCTGATGATCGACTACCTGCAGCTGATGAATGCCAACGGCATGAAGTTTGGTAGCCGCCAGGAGGAGGTTTCCACCATTTCCCGTTCGCTCAAGGGTCTTGCCAAGGAGTTGAATATTCCGGTGCTCGCCCTGTCGCAGTTGTCACGTAACGTGGAGAACCGCGAGGGTCTCGAAGGAAAGCGACCACAGTTGAGTGACCTCCGTGAATCCGGAGCCATCGAGCAGGATGCCGATATGGTGCTCTTCGTTCACCGTCCGGAGTATTATCACATCTATCAGGATGAAAAGGGTAACGACCTCCATGGCATGGCTCAGATCATCATTGCCAAGCACCGTAAGGGTGCCACGGGCGATGTGCTTCTCAACTTCCGTGGCGAGTTCACCCGATTCCAGGATCCTACCGATTCCTATACTCCGGTGCAGGAGGGTGGAGAAATCATGGGCTCCAAGATGAATGGTGGTGCTGCCGGTGCACCCTCTGGCAGTGGTTCTGCAGCAGACGGTTCCTTGCCTCCTCTGCCGCCACCAGCACCTAACGGTCCGTTACCTTTCTAGCAGAAAAGGGAATAAACTGACACGAAAACCCCTCATTCAGGGAATAATCTCATATAAAAACGGCTCATTTCTTTGGGAAATGAGCCGTTTTTTGCATTTTTATGGTAATTTGAAAGATTTTCTATTAAAAAAGTGATAAATTGTTTGCGTATATCAGAGAAATATATTACCTTTGCAAGCGAATTAAGTATAACATAAAAATATAAAAGATATGAGAGCATTAGCGTTGAATATTACAGGCATCATGATTATTCGACTTCGACTGCAGCATGTAGGCGGAAGTGATAAGGTGTGCGTATAGTTCAATGCTGGGGATATATCAAGCCTTTCTACACTTCCGTATCTGGGAGTGAGAAAGGCTTTTTCTCTTATATATATCATATATATATATCACAGCTCTTATATATAATAAGGTGAATAATAAAAATATTGATTAGAGATATGAGTGACAGATTATTTATTTTCGACACAACCCTTCGCGATGGCGAGCAGGTTCCAGGATGTCAGTTGAACACGGTTGAGAAGATTCAGGTGGCTAAGGCGCTGGAGCAGTTGGGCGTTGATGTCATTGAGGCGGGCTTCCCTATTTCAAGCCCGGGCGACTTCAATTCGGTGGTGGAGATTTCCAAGGCGGTTACATGGCCAACCATCTGTGCGTTGACTCGTGCAGTGGAGAAGGATATTGATTGCGCTGCCGAGGCGTTGAAGTATGCCAAGCACAAGAGAATCCATACTGGCATCGGTACCAGCGATAGCCACATCAAATATAAGTTCAACTCTACCCGCGAGGAAATCATCGAGCGTGCCGTGGCTGCCGTCAAGTATGCCAAGAAGTACGTAGAGGATGTGGAGTTCTACGCTGAGGATGCAGGTCGTACAGACAATGAGTATCTGGCTCGCGTGGTTGAGGCTGTCATCAAGGCAGGTGCCACGGTGGTCAACATTCCTGATACCACTGGCTATTGCTTGCCGGATGAGTATGGTGCCAAGATCAAGTATCTGATGGATCATGTGGATGGCATCGAGAATGCACGCATATCTACCCACTGCCACAACGACCTCGGTATGGCTACGGCAAATACCCTGCAGGGTGTATTGAATGGTGCACGCCAGGTAGAGGTTACCATGAATGGTATCGGCGAGCGTGCTGGTAATACTTCGCTTGAAGAAATCGCTATGATCTTGAAGTGCCACAAGCACCTCAACATTGATACCAACATCAATACCACCAAGATTGTTCCTATGTCTCGCATGGTGAGCAGTCTGATGAATATGCCTGTTCAGCCTAACAAGGCGATTGTGGGCCGCAATGCCTTCGCCCATTCTTCCGGTATCCACCAGGATGGCGTGCTGAAGAACGTTCAGACTTACGAAATCATTGACCCTAAGGATGTGGGCTTGGATGATAACGCCATCGTATTGACAGCCCGTTCGGGTCGTGCGGCATTGAAGTATCGCCTCCACGTAAACGGCGTGAACGTCGAGGACGAGGAGAAGCTCGACAAGATCTACAAGAAGTTCCTCCAGTTGGCTGATAAGAAGAAGGAAGTTACCGACGAGGATGTATTGATGCTCGCTGGTGCTGATTCTGCCGATAAGCATGGCGTACAGCTCGACTGGTTGCAGGTAACTACCGGCAAGGGCGTGAAGAGCGTAGCCAGCATCGGCTTGAACATCGCTGGTCAGAAGTTCGAGGCTGCATCATCTGGCAATGGTCCTGTGGACGCTGCCATCCGTGCCCTCAAGAAGGTCATCACCAAGGAGATGAACCTCAAGGAGTTCACCATCCAGGCTATCGACAAGGGTTCTGACGATGTGGGTAAGGTTCACATGCAGGTGGAGTACGATGGCCATGTATATTATGGCTTCGGTGCAGATACCGACATCGTGACAGCTTCCGTAGAGGCTTACATCGACTGTATCAACAAGTTCAAGGTAAGATAAAGTATAATTCAGATAAATATATAATAAACAGGATATTATGAATACATTATTCGACAAGATTTGGGACAAGCACGTTGTCCAGATTGTTCCGGACGGTC
>JABLTL010053374.1_pt1 | contig 13342 bp, 10 predicted proteins | sample 7160151 | NCBI WGS metagenome assembly JABLTL01 (sample SAMN14651223, study PRJNA627086) | human gut metagenome | isolation source: feces | host: Homo sapiens
CCTGTCCCAAAAGACACGTCTTGCTACAGGATCGGCTCCAGATGTTGCCTCATCTAAAAAGAGGATCTTAGGTTTATGAATTAAAGCACAGGCCATGGAGAGCTGACGCTGTAAACCAAAGGGCAGATCCTCGCTTTGAATATCTTTGTATTTACGTAATGAAAATTCATCTAAAAGCTCTTCAATACGAGCTTTTAGAGGTTTTATTTCAAGTCCGTAACTAAGACCAAAGTACTCTAAATTCTGATAGACATTTAACTTTCTATACAAGGAGAATTTTTGAGATACATAGCCAATGGTAGCTCTGGCATCATCTTTAGCATGTTTAAGATCAAAACCGTTTACAGTAACATTACCAGAGGTAGGCTTTAACAAAGCACAGATCATTCTAAAGGTTGTGGTTTTACCTGCGCCATTAGGACCTAATAAGCCAAAGATCTCGCCTTTATGCACTTTAAAGCTAGATTGATGAACAGCAGTAAAGTTTCCAAACTTCTTTTTGATTTTATCGACCATGACTACAGGCTCTCCTGTGTCATAAGGTGTTACTTTAAGCGGTGTACAGAAAGATTTATTTTTTTGAGTAGCACTCTTCTCTGATGACTTGTAAGTATCAGCAGTTGTACTGCTACAGCTTGTATCATCGCTTTCTTTTTGTAATCTGTTTAAATAGCTCTGATAGATATAGGCATCCTCAAGAATTGGTTTTCTTTTCTCTACAGTAACCTCAATGCTTAGATTGTCTTTTAAAAAGTCATAAACAGTTTTTTTACTGTCTTTATCTTTGGTAACTATATCGATTTTGCTCAAGCGAGGGCAGACATCGATAAGAGGGGATCCTTTGCAACAACGCTCTGAGATAGACATAACCTCGCGTACGGTTTTTTGGTAGTTGAGTTCTCCTAACTCAACACTATAGGTCCTGCCATCCATCTTTTTTGAGATATCGGAAGGTTTGCCTTGCAGCACCACTCTAGCATCATTCATCATCAAGGTGATATCAGCTTTTGCAGCCTCTTCAAGATAAGCTGTAGAAAAGATACAGTAAGCTTGTGCCTTATTGATATAGTCATAGATAATGTCCCACAGTTCCTGACGAGAGACTGGATCAACACCCACTGTAGGCTCATCTAGAATTAAAATTCTAGGCTTTGACGCGATAGCACAGGTAAGTCCCAGCTTTTGCTTCATACCACCAGAGAGGGCGTCAGCTTCACGATCTTTAAACTGCAAGAGATTTACTTTTTCTAATAAATCTAAAAGATAAGCTGAGTTTTCTTTTAAATTAAGTCCTTTTAATCCTGAGAAGATCCTCAAATTATCAAAAACACTTAACTCTCCATATAAGCCTAGTGTTTGTGACATGTAGCCTACAACTTTTGTGAAATTCTCACTGTTATTGTCAGGCTTTAATCCATCTAATAACACTTCACCGCCATCAGGTCTTATAACGCCTGAGAGTAATTTTAAAAGCGTAGATTTACCAGCACCGTCTGGTCCTGTAAGGCAAATAAAATGATTTGATGCAGCAATGTTTAGTGAAAAATCACTATAGACATTTACATCTTTCTTGCCTTGTACCTTATAGGATTTATAAAGAGAGCTAATCTCAATAATGCCGTTCATCTTTTTGCTCTTTAATCTGCGCTTTTACTACAGTTACTTATTTTCTGAAAATTCTACAGTTACACTCTGACCTAAACGCAGTCTGTTCTCAGGATCATTAGTATCAACTCTTACCTCATACACAAGATCAGGTCTTAAGTCTTCTGTTTGTACAGTCTTAGGTGTGAACATTGCAGTATCACTGATGTGAGCTACATTTCCTTCAACCTTATTGTCGTCAACACCACTGATATAAGCTTTAGCGCCTACCTTTACTAAAGGTAACTGCTTTTCTGTCAAATAGACACGCACTCTCTTTTTATCTATTACTGATAACTCATAAACGGTGCTTTGAGGAGAAGCCATATCACCTAGCTCACTCTTTCTTGTGCGAATGACACCATCAAATGGGGCTTTAATAACACTCTGCTCATTCTTTTGGTAATTTAAGTAATTAACCTCTGCTACAGCGCCATCATATTGAGCCTGAGCCTTTTCAATATCCTCAACTCGATAGCCTTTTAGCATCTGCTTGTATTTAGCTGACGCTTCATCTAGTTGAGCTTTAATCTGTGTCATAGAGTAAAAAGCATTGTCTTTTTCCTGAGCTGAAACACTTCTTGCTCTATACAGTTTCTGGTAACGCTCGTTGGTAACAGTTGCAAGCTTTAAGTTATCCTCAAGCCTTTTGACATTGGCTCCAGCCTGTTTGATATCCTCAGTTCTATAGCCTCGAACCATTTCATCTAATGATGCTTTAGCCTGGCGCATATTAGCTTCATTGATCTGTATCTGATAGTTAAGAGCCTCTGTATCAAGGACAGCTAAGATCTCATCTTTTTTAACCTTTTGTCCTTCATCAAAGTTTAATTTGACAATACGACCTGATCTTTCAAAAGCAAGAGAGCTCTGTCTGATATCAACATTACCATAAGCTTTAGAAAGTGCTTCTAAACCGTCATATTTTGAGTACATAATGCCTGCGCAGATAGCAGCAGTGATTACGAATGGAACAACAATTAACTTCTTATTCATGATTTAGCATCCAATCATATTTAGCCTTTTGAACATCAGTCTTAGTAATTTCTGCAAATGACGCAAAATCCATAAAAGGGTTATCTTCACAAAAGCAGACAGACGAAATACAGGACATAAAAAAGACAGAATAGAGAACATTAAAGATATATTCTCTGTATTTTGGATCAAGGTTGAACTCTTCACACATGGAAGCCCAGATCTCTTTTAATTTGTCAAAAATCTCTTCTTTCCAAATCGTGGCAATTTCAGGATCTTTAGCTGATAGTTCAGCCATCATGATGCAAAAACGCTTAAAGAACTCGTCTTGGGTAATTTTTTGCATCCTAGTTAAGAGCTTTGCCATTCTTTCATGGAAAGTATCTTTCTCATCCTGATTCAAATCGATTAAGTTGTTTTTATTCTCTTCAAATTTCTTTTTTAGAGCAGCCTTTAAGATTGATTTCTTATCTTTAAAGTACAGATAGATTGTTGAGCGCGCCAGATGTCCTTCATTGGCAATATCCTGAAAGTTAGTCTCAAAATAGCCATTTTCAACAAACAGTTTCATCGCGCACATGACGATTTCAGCAGGACGTGTATCTTTGCGTCTTATTCTGTTTTTAGTATCCATTTTTATTAGCTCTTAATGACACTTGTGTCATTAAGTATAGATCGATTTTAGAAATTCTCAATAAGATAATGACAAAATTGTCATTATCTTATTGCGCAGAAGGGGGTAAATTTTGTGTGATATATGAATAACTTTTTGAAAGATGTAGCTTTTGTATTGCACAACTTTTTTAATTTTGTAACGTACAAAAATTTTTCAATTTTTCCATACTGTAAGTTACAGGTACCAGTAAGAACGCGTACCCCACAGAATTTTGGTATGTAAAAGTGAAGTTAAATTCAAATATGAGTAGAGGCGCTCTAAGGACTCTGCTTACCATGTTTTCATTACTCATCATTAGTTCTACTCTTATTTATTTTGGTTCAAGAGGTGATGCCACCACTATTGCTAAAAGCATTAAGTCAGGAGTCTTAACTGCGGATACAGTGGATGTCTCTTTTGAAAATGTAGGAGGGGTGCTGTTAAAGCGTGACATTGAAGAATCTCAAATAGTTAAAAAAGGTGATGTTCTAATGGTCTTAGATGACACCGATACAGCTATCAGTATTGAAAGAACCAAAGCTACCATTGAAGCTCAAAAGGCTTTAATTCTTTCAAAAGAAAATGAAATTGAGATTAGAAAAGCTAATGTAGATTTAGAGGAGTTAACCAAATGGAAAGAGATTGAACAGTTAAAGCAATCTCTTACCGTATCAGAGTCAGCAAAGCTCTTAGCACAAAAGCAATATAAACGAGCTAACTCTTTAGTTAATACCAGAAGTATCTCAAAGTCTGACTATGACAGCGCCAATTCACAGAATATCCAGGCAGGTGCAGCAAAAACTCAGGCTTTGCGTAAGTTACAGGCAGCAATTTACGGCGCCACAGACGAGCAGATAGAAAAGTTAAAGAGAACAGGTTCAGCAAAGGGTATGACCTTGTTATCAATTAAGAATGAAAGACTTGAGATTGATAACATGCAAAACGCTTTAGACAACCTTAAAGCTCAATTAAAGCAGACTGTGGCTCAATTAAATCAAGAAGAGGTCAACTACAGACGTCTTACTTTAATTGCTCCATGTGAAGGCAAGATCTTAAAAATCCTGTATCAGCAAGGGGAGCTGGTATCTCCTAACTCTTCAGGTCTTACACTTGAGACTGATAGAAAGTACTTTGATATCTATGTAAGTGAAGATCAGGTACTAAAGTATAAAAAGGGAAAAAAAGTAAAAGTTCATTGTGTAGCTACAGACAGTGAGCTTACAGGTACTGTAAGGTTTGCAACTGCAGCACCATCCTTTGCAGATCTTAGAATGACCCGCGAGCGTGGTTTGGGTGATCTGACCTCATTTCAGGTAAGAATATATGTAGACTCACCTGAGGTATTAACCGGTATGACAATGGAGGTACGTGATGAATAAGATCATAGCCTCCATAGATGAAGAGTTTCAGGCGATGCTCTCAGGCAGGTTCATACCTTACCATATCGCAGCATTCATGATGGCGATTATGATCACGCTTATAGTTTCAGTCTGTATGCGTCATGGTGAGGTCTTTGAAGGTAAGATTGCGGTTATCGATCTTGATAGTTCACATCTGTCTACCACTTTGATTGAGAAACTTAATACATCAGCCTATGTTGAGATCACTGAGGTTTACCATTCACCAGTATCAGTGCGTGATCTTACAGCTCATGATAAAAATATCGGTGTACTCTATTTTCCAAAAGGCTTAGAAAAAGAGCTCAAAAGACTCGACAGAACTTTTAATATAGGCTATTTTGCTGATTACTCAAATCTGGGGCAAAACGGTCAGGCTATTGCTCATTTAAGCGAGATGATTGCTACATTAGGAGCTGAGAACTCAGCTCCAGAAGTGGTAGCACTTGCTAAAGCTTCAAGTGAAAAGGTACAGGCTCTGTTGCAACCTATGAATATGGTAAAAAGAGAGCTCTATAATCCTACAACCTCAGCTTCCATTACCTTTTGTAGCGCCTTTATCTACTTTTTCTCATCCATTATCCTAGGTCTTACCTCGGTGATGTTAGTAGGACGATTTAAAGTCTCGATGCGCTGGCAGGAAATTTTAGAGGATGGCTTTGCCTGTCTTGTCGCAAGACTTCTGCCTTATGCTTTAATCTACACTACAGCTATCTCACTTGTTACAGCTCCACTTATCATCTTTGGACAAATGAGATTTGAAGGCAACTATTTCTTTCACTTACCTAGCATGTTGATGACAGGCTTTTCAATCAGTGTACTGGCTCTTATTGTTACATGGAAAACTACTCAACCAAGTGAAGGCGGCAGTAAGATGATCTTGATTGTGCCACCTGGCTTTATCTTAGGAGGATCTCTTTTAGCATCTGGTTATATGCCAGCTTGGGTAAATACAGTTAAGTTTGCCTTCCCTTTAACCTGGGAATATGAATTCTGGCGTGATTTTTCAATGAGAGGTTTACCCTTAGTTGATATGGTAAAAAGTTATGGTCAATATGCTCTGTATGTAACTGTAATTACCTCAATACTAGCAATTATTTATTTCAAAACTCGCATTAATTACTTTGAAATGAAGAAACTTGAACAAAAAGATGGAGAAAAAACTTAAATTGATGGCTAAATAAAAGCCTTAAATAAGCCATTGTTAAAAAAATATTAAATTTATTTTGATATTCCCCTTTACAAAGAGGGGCAATTTGTTGATAATACTACGGCAATTCCACAGGGGCATAGTTCTAATGGTAGAACAGCGGTCTCCAAAACCGACGGTTGAGAGTTCGAGTCTTTCTGCCCCTGCCACTTCCTCAAAAAACTTCTAAAAATCATCCTAAATTTAATCAAGTTTATTACTAAATAACCTTTTGAAATACAATAAATTTCTTTTTATTTTTTAATTTTTCATGTATTTTCAAATTTATTCATTTTTTAGCATTTTGGTAAGTGGTACACCAAAATGGTGTACCACTTTTATGGTGTACCACTTAGATAATGTTATGATAGTTTTGTGTTAATTTTGACTTTCGACATACTATATATACTGTAATACTGTTTAGAATACTGAATATATAAATATATAAGAGCCTATCGTTAGATAGATTAGTTAAAAGATCAAAACAGTAAAATCCAAAATGGCAACTAAAAATAAAGATGTAGTTGAATTTGTAAAACGTTGGATTGATAAAGGTGACGAGAAACAGCACAGCCAACTCTTTTGGACTGATCTTCTATCTAACGTACTTCATAGCACTGTAAATAACGAAACAGTTAAGTTTGAATACAGAGTTCAACTAGGACATCAATCTTACATTGATGTATATCTGCCAGACTCACGAGTAATCATTGAACAAAAAGGCAGTGATATTGATTTATTCAAGGCTGCCAAACAGTCAGATGGCACAGAGCTAACACCATTTGAACAGGCTAAACGTTATAACGTAGAGTTGCCATTCTCACAAAAAGCACGTTGGATCGTTACCTGTAACTTTAAGACCTTTTTAATCTATGGCATGGATCAAGATCTAAAAGGTAAAGATCCTGTCCGTATAAAATTAGAAGAACTACCTGAGAGGCTCAATGAGCTTCAATTCTTAGCTTCATTCAAGAATGACAAGATCATTGTAGAACAGGAATTATCAATTAAAGCTGGTACTTTAATCGGTAAGCTATACGATGGTTTAATCAAACAATACAAAGATCCTAAGGCAGATAACATCTTAAAGAGCCTTAATAAGCTGTGCGTTCGCCTGGTATTTTGTTTATATGCAGAAGATGCAGGACTATTTGATCGCAAAGATTGTCATATCTTTGGTAATTACATTAAGAACAAAGAGACAAAGTATTTAAGAAAAGCCTTAATCGATCTGTTTGAGGTTTTAAATCAGAAAGAAGATGAACGTTGTTTCTGTGTTTTGCGGGAGTCTGTTTATTTTTACTTTTTATTTGTATTCTCGCTAATTTGCACTAATCTAGTAAGATCATATGTCTTAAGTTGATATTGTCTGAATTTGAACGACCGTCCTGTAATTTATTTCTATAAGAGTTATTTCAAGCTAAAAGTTCTATACTGTCTATGTTGTTTAAGCTTTTTGCGTGGGGATAACAATGAATAAAGTAATGTTGGGATTGTTTATTTTAGCTTTTACATTCTCTGCAGCCAATGCCACGGTGATTATAAATTCAGACGGAACCTCATCTAATATTGTAGGAAACACAATTTTAAATTCAGATGGCACTTCATCTACAATGGTAGGTAATTCAATATTAAACTCAGATGGATCCTCATCTACAATAGTAGGAAATTCAATCTTAAATTCAGATGGATCCTCATCTACAGTGGTAGGAAATTCAATCTTAAATTCAGACGGTACTTCATCTACAGTGGTAGGAAATTCAATTTTAAACTCAGATGGTACTTCATCTACAATACTGCCTTAGTTCTACAGCAAGGCATTCAGATAAAGAAAAATTTAACAAGATAGCTCTTTTAATAGAGTTATGGCTTTGTTAGTGACAAAAAGAGTTGTCTTGTTTTCATTTCAAATTTCCTTACTAGAATTGTTCATTTAGCACACGTTTATCAGTAAAATACCAATAAGCTTGCATCTGTAATTGATGCTCCTTTGCAATATTGGAATTTCATTATGATCTTTAATCCTAATCAGGTAACTTGGACACTACGTAAAGACGTTAAATTGCCTTTTGCTCCTCAGGAGAATGGTGATCCAGTTAATTACAAGCCTGTAGAGAGTGTTACTAGTTCTCAATTAACTCAAGCTGTTGCTAATACAGTTGATTCTCCTTTAAATCAAGTTGCAACAAGATCAGTTGATACCAGTTTAACTCATAATGAAGAACCTTCCATTGCTAAAGTAGGTGCTCCCGTATCCATAAATGTTGGTGCTGATAATAATGCTGTATCACCTGTAGCTCCAGTTACAGAAACTGTTGCTCCTGTTACTGATAGTAGTGCTAATGCTTCACAAGAAGTAGCAAGCTTAGCTACAACTTCAACAGCTACAGCTCAAACTGCAACATCAGCACCAGCTACACCAACACCAGCTACATCAACACCATTACCTTCTCAAGAAGCATCAACTGTAACTGCAGCTCCATCAGCAAATGACACAGCTCCAGTAGTTGACGGCAGAGTTGTTGATAAGAGTGTTCTTGAGAATGTAAAAGAATCATTCCCTCGTTGGAAGACTTTGCCTTATAAACTAAGAGCAAAGAGAGCTGATCTTTTCATCAATCTAAACTCAGATGTACCATTCTTACAGAGCTTAGTAGATTTTCTAAAGAGTAAAGGTCTAGATATCAAGCCATATGACGATTCAGTAAATTATCTCCCAAGTGACATTCTGTTATTAGATAAAACAGATCTTGTGCGTCAGGGTACTGTCTATGTATTGCAAGCTGGTAAAAGAGCGATATGGAATGAATTGCTCATAGAATTTGGAGATAGACTCAAATGACCTTGCCTCAAAGATATTCGGTTAGAGTCCTTACACGAGATGATCTGTCTTTAGTACCTCAATTAGAACAGATTGAGCTTAGAACTCAAAAAAACGCTTGGAATGCTCAGTCTTTAATTGAGTGTTTTGATGACAGTTACATCATCTTAGGCCTGTTTGATGTAGAAAAGCTCATAGGCTTTTCAGTTATCTATAACACAAAGTTTTCTACCGATCTCTTAACAATAGGTGTTGATCCTGATTATCAGGGTAAAAAGTTAGGCTCTTTACTCTTACATAGAACCTTAGAAAAAGCTCTGGATATCGAGGATATGGAATGCTTTTTGGAAGTAAGAGTAAGTAATATCGTGGCTCAAAATTTATACAAAAAGTATGGCTTTGTAGAAGTTGGATTGCGCAAGGAATACTATAATCCAATTGGTGCTGAAAAGGGCGAGGATGCTTATACCATGCATCTATCCGACATCAAAGCTCACCTTGAGAAAATCTCTTTGTAAGGAGACAAAATGCCTGCTAAGTTAGATCAAGACGCAAGACCTGATGAGAAACTTTTAAAGCTTTACTCTTTGTTACTGTTTACAGGAAAAGAATACTCTTTAACTGAGCTTAAAGACAAGCTTATGTGCTCTAAACAGACTATTGGACGCTTAGTTGATAAGTTAGAGAAGAGCTACTATGGAAGCATCGTTGTCAAAAAGAAAGGCAAAGAGAACTTCTACAGCCTAAAAAAGCCATCTACATCTAAAGATATGCACGTAAGTATCAATCCTGATGGTTTGCGCAAGATGATCTTATGCAGTGATCTGATGTGGCATTTACTCTCTTACAAAACACGAGATCAAATTGAAGCTTCAGCTCTGCAAGCTCAGGCAAACCTCCCTTCTGAAGAGCTTCCTTTCTTTAACGATGTTCACTATGGCTATAGCTTTACCAAAGGTAAGATCAATTATGATGTCTGCGACATTGAATTGAATGAACTTGAAAAATGCCTTGCTTTAAGAAAATGCTGTGAAATTCTGTATCAGCAAACGGTCAATGGAGAGCTTAAAAAATACACCATAGCTCCAATGAAACTGATTGCATACAGAGAAACTCTCTACATTGGCGCTTGGTGTGTAACTAGCATTGGTAAAGTAGAGAAAACTATCGACAATCCAATGTTCTTTTTAGTTCATAGAATGCAGAAAGTTGAGGTTTTAAACAACCGTAGCTCTGAAAAGTTACCAGAGATTGATTTTAGTAATGAAACTTTTGGTTTTATAAAATCAGAGCCGGTAAAGGTAAAGATCCTCTTTAACAAAAAGGTTGCTACTTATGTTTATGACAGAAAGTGGAGTGATGATCAAAAGATCACTTTAAATGATGATGGATCTTTACTCCTTGAGTTTACCTCTGGCAATAAATATGAAGTGATCTCCTTTGTCTTAGGCTTCGGTCAGAATGCAGTTTTACTAGAGCCTGCCTCATTAAAAGATGAGATAGCAAAAGAGATTGAGTCTATGCAAAAGGCTTACGCAAAATCTTAAGCAATGGCGTAAGTTAAATTAGCTAAGAGGTTAAAACAAAAGGTGAAGTTACACAAGACACCGTCATAAATTCAGTATGGTGTCTGCAGTTTAGCTTCACCTAAGGAAAAAGCAATTTTGATGCTTATTGTGCTATCAGAAGGTCAGTGCACCTAACCTAGGTCTACTTTAGCGCCATCCTCGGTCTAGTGGCACGGTTTATCTTCAGTACAGAGGGAACATTAAAACTTAATGTCCCTCCCGTACTGAATTTTCAAAAACACTATCCTAAAAAGCCTATCTTTTTACCTTGATGTTCTTCAATGTTCTTAAGTTTGGCTTCATTTTCTAATTCAGACAAAAATACTGAATTACAAAGTGAGTCTTCATTTGCAAAAATGCCTGTATGCATTGCCTTTATCACATGGAAATCGCCAGGAGTTAGGAACTTAATCTTTGACAGACGAAGCTTGTCCTCATCAGTGAATTTATCATGAGCTAAAGGTAAAAGCTCGGTTTCAAATAAAGCAAGCTTCTGCTTCTCATTAGCGTAGGTAAATTCAATCTTAGTTGAAAAGCGTCTTAGGACTGCTCTATCTAATTTGTCGATGTAGTTAGTAGTGCAGATCACAAAGCCTTTACACTCTTCTAAATGAGTCAAGAACTCATTTACCTGACTTATTTGCCATTGAGCTTTGGCATTGCTTCTGTCAAAAATAAGTCCATCAATCTCATCAATTACCAAGATCTCATTTTTGATATCAAGTTCATAGAAGAGCTCAGCAATATTCTTTTCAGATTGACCTACGTACATATCAAGAATATCACTTGCTCTTACGACCTTAACTTTCATGTTAACTTCATGTCCTATGAATCTTGAAAGCTCTGTTTTGCCAGTGCCTGCAGGACCATAAAAGAGCATGGTACCCATGCCTTTTTTAGACTTTCCTTTTTTGATAATAGAAGAGAGTTTCTTACAGCCATTCAAGAAAACATCAATGTCCTGTTTAAAGCACACAGCTTCTTTGTTGAACTCTGAAAATCTCTTTATGTCAGTCTTTTTCTTTATGTCTTTATTATTGTCAGCATCTTCTCCTCCAGATAGGGGACCAAATAAAAATCCGCAACCTTTATTCTGATTGTTCAAGGTAATATTGGCCTGTAACTGACATTCAAGCATGTTTTTGATTTCTTTTGGACTTTCAAATAAGGCACAAGCTGCCTTTAGTGATTGCTCTATCACAGCAGGTGAAGTTACATACTTTTTATTAAACTCAGAAATGACTCTAGAGGTTAGCTTTGCCTTAGGGTATTTTTTAGCAATGCTCTTCCAAATACAGATCCTCTTTTGAACTTCCTTAATTGAGAATTTGATGCTCAAATTGAATCTACGCTTTACGGCACTGTCAATTTCGCTTACATCATTGGTGATCCAAATTTTTGGAGCTGACTGTTTCTGCTCTAAAAAAGCATTAAGCCACGCCTTATCCTTGCTATTTCTAATCTCATAGCTTGTATTTAAAAGACGCTCAGCTTCATCAATGACAATCAGGCAGTTATCTTTATTTTCAGTGATCTTTTGGCAGGCTAAAAGCTTAGAACGTCTGTCTTGTTCGTTATCATCAACATCACTGTTTACACTGTATACATCGAGTTTTAGCTCTTTTGCTAACGCTCCTACGATACTTGATTTTCCAGTTCCTGGATCACCGTATAAAAGGATATTTACAGGGCTAATCTCTTTAGAAACTAGTAGTTTTCTTAAAAGCGCAAGTTTATTTTTATCTTTTTCAATTTCATCTGACCTCAAGTCTGTATCAGAACCGTTAAATTTGAAAGCTTCATCAATTACGTTTTTGTTATCAGAACTTAAGATTTTATTTGCAAAAGAGCTTAAATGGTAATCTCTGCAAGCGCATACAAGACCATAGTTCTCAAGTTTATCTAAGCTCTCTTTGATATTGGAAATTGAAGTTTCGTAGATTGCAGCTAAAATTTCAGAATCTTTGTTTAAATCTAATTGTTCATCAAACAGCAGTTTGCAACAGCTGTAACTGTCGATAAGATATATGAGCTCAAGAATTTTAGTTTCAATCTCGTTTAAAGAAAACATGCTTTCAATCTTGGCTATTTTCTTTTGGTAATCTCTATCGGTTTTTGACATCTTATAGTTTTTTACATAATTGTCAGCTTCTGTTTTAAACAGTCTGAACATCAGCTCATATCTTAACTTGCATTGATAGCCACGACGTCTGCTACTAAAGGTAGCGTCATCATCTTCAGGTCCAAGATCGTCATTATCTAGCAGATCTTCAAACTCGTTTGCAGAAAACATGTCTTTTTTAGCTGCAGTTACGTACTTTTTGATGAGTTTTATTTGTCCTTGAGAGAAATTTGACTTCTCTAACATGGTTGTAAGATAGTTTTGTGTGAATTTAGAGCAATAATGCTTGTCTGAATATATCCAACCTAAGACATCTAAAAATCCTTTGATGTCTGCAGAGCCAACTCTATAGTCATTACAAGTTGATATGTTGTCTAAAAAAGCTTTGATTAAAAATGCACTTCTAACTTTTAAAGGTTTATCTGAATCGATATTTAGGATTGCTTGCTTAATATAGTATTCCATAGACATCCTCTCTTTTACATAAAAGCTCTTACATCAGTATTTTTCAAATTGTTATCTTTAATGACGTATAGCTTTTGACCGTAATGTCGTACTAAAAAAATGTATCTGTTCTTTTGAATGACTACAGAATAGAAAATAATCGTTCCATAATTTGATGACTGTTTGAAGAATTTAAATATTTTTGTGATGATCTGTTGAAAGAAACTTTGAATACTTAATTTTAAGAATGAAATGTGTGTCCGATTTTTGATACAGCCGATTTAATTAATGGATCTCATCTATTATGAACACACTATCTTATTGTTGTTAACATTGTAGGTAATTGAATATGATTAAGATGCTATACTAAAGCCTAGAATAATCATTTTAGGACGATGACATGAAATTTACAAAGTTACTGCCAAATTCATGCAATTTTAGAGATCTTATAGACAATAATAGAATATATGTTGATAAGACAGCTTTAATCTGCCAAATTGCAAAAGATGAAAAAGGTCCTTATTTCA
>JABLTL010151495.1_pt1 | contig 13336 bp, 11 predicted proteins | sample 7160151 | NCBI WGS metagenome assembly JABLTL01 (sample SAMN14651223, study PRJNA627086) | human gut metagenome | isolation source: feces | host: Homo sapiens
AAGCTATCTCAGCTGTGTGATGTATCATATTCAACCTTGAAGAATGCTGAGATGCGCGGAAGTCAGTTGGGGGTTCCCACGATTGAGCGTATCTGCGTTGCGCTGGGAGTCACATTGAGCGACTTTTTTGCAGAGCCAGATCGTGCATATACAAAATCATAATCTGAAAGGTCCATCAGACAAATGTCCGATGGACCTTTGATATAGACAGACTTTTGCAGACCATCTTCGCCGCAAAGATTCTATGCAGCAAGAAATGATAGAGGTGGCAGTGCCGCCTCTAACCATTTCTAATACGGAGAATCTATCGTGCAATCGATCCGCTATAATCATTGGCTATTTTGAGACATGCCACATTGTGGTTGCCTTTTTGATGCGCCCTTACACCGGGGCAACATTATTCTTAGGGGGTTGAAGACGACGGTAAGTTTGTGCAATCAGCCACCATAATCTGCGCCATATCCCAGTCACAGTCAATTGCAACGGAAATCAGCCAGTGCTGATATTTCAGGCAGTTTGCTTTCAATTAAGAGTTTTCGAATCGTTTTTTCGTTTTTGCTGTTTATGACTCCATATTTATAGGCGGCTTTAATAATTTCCGGACAATCAAATTCTTCTGCGATTGACACAAGCTTCTTCGCATTCTTCGTCAAATACTCCATGAACATCTGCCGGACATCCTCTAAAAGGTCAATGGGCTCAAGCATGCGCCCCAGCATTCCCACTAGTCTCACTGGCATCGTATACTTATATACTGGGCCATTGTTAATCAATTCATTATCATAGGCATTCCAGTTTCCTCGCTCCACAAAATCGGAGTAATTGTCACGATCCCCTCTAGCCGAATAGGCAAGAAACGAGAGACTATGATCCTCACCTTCAACTATCAGTACAGCTTCTGTTTTTGAGAGCGTATAACTAAGCAGCTCAGCCGTCAGTGCACTCGGGAATGCCAAGTATTGAAGATTCGGGAATCCAATTTGGAAAGTACGCCTATTGGCCATGCTGTCAACGCTACGCGGAATGACAATGCTCCTTGCTGTCGTTGGTAATGCGCTCCACGCAATACGCGTCACGCCATTAGGAATAACTACGTGTTCTGCTGGACCATGGTAATCAAACATCACATTCCTAACAATTACAAACCCATCATCACCCGCTAATGCATCACAGCCAGCAAATGCATTGTCGCCAATTTCGATTTTCTCATTTGCAATATCGACATTTTTCAGGCGATGGCAATTTGAAAATGCCGACCGTCCTATATTTTTTACACCATGGGGAATTGAAATACTGCGTAAATTCTCGCAATGTGCAAAAGCAAAGTCTTCAATTGAACTCACACCGTCGGGAATGGTCACATCTTTCAACTTGCGACATTCTGAAAAAGTCGCAAATCTTATGCGTTCTACGCCATTCGGAATTGAGATGTTCGTTAGACTTCTGCACCCTCCAAAGGCGTCATTGCCGATAATCTCCACTCCTTCTGGAACCGCGATATTCGTCAATCTACTGCAGTCCATGAATGCCCAACTTCCAATGCTTGTTACGCTATAGGGAATTATGATACTTACTAAATTACTGCACTCTTGGAATGTGCGATCCTCAATACTTGTTACGCCGCACGGAATCTTGATATCCGTTAGATCTTTACATTCCATAAAGGCCTCATCGCCAATGCTCGCCACACTGGCAGGAATCTCGATGCTCGCCATACTACGACAGCCCCTAAACGCACTATGTCCAATGCATGTTATCCCATCCGGAAGGACTATACTCGTCAGGCTGCTACAAAAACCAAAGGCCCAATTCCCGATACTCGTCACGCCGTTCGGGATTGCAATATTCGTTAGGCTACTGCAATGAGAAAATGCACTATTTCCAATATGCATTACCTCCTCCGGAATGACCACCTTTGTTACGCCGGGTTCCTCGGTGTACTTTTTCAAAATTCCATTTTCAATTTCAAAGCCCATTTTACCCTCCTACCTTCATCTCTGTCGCTCTCAATATTATTCTGGCAATCATGTCAGAGACATATGGCGCACTGTGCTCATATTCAGCAACAGCAATCCCCCTAGTATGTGATGAGCCGACTTAGTGAATCACATGTACGCCAGCGAGTCAAGATTTGATAATGCCGCGATTTCAGGGACATGGCTTATCGCAATCCGCTTTTTAATAGCTTTTTTGTTTGTATTATTTATCACGCCGTGTTTTATTGCGATCGTGACGATATCTGGGCGATGGGTTTCTTCAGCGAGTGGAATCAGTTTTCTTGCATTTGATGTCAGATAGGATACGAAGGTTGCCTCCGTATCATCTGATAACATTGTGGGGGTTTCCAGCCGAGAAAGCATTCCCAAAAGGCGAGCTGGCATCCTAATCTTAAAGCGCGAATTTCCACACAGCCCTGAGTCATACTCTTTCCAGTCTCCTTGTCGTATGCCTTTTATATTGTTATCGTATCCATTCGAGGAAAAAGATAAGGCGAAAAAGCTTTCTGCATCCGTTACTATAATTGCGAAATTACCTTCGCACTTACCCCAATCACCAGTATAGAATCTTTCCACAAGGTTACTTGGCAAAAGACATATCTGAATGTCACCGTCAAATAGATCTTGACCAACGCTCGTCACACTATCAGGGATTGTAATACTTGTTAGACTGCAGCGAGAGAATGAACTGTCCCCGATGACCGTTACACTGTCCGGAATCGTGATATTCATTAATTTGCTACAGCCGCCAAATGCATTATACCCAATACTTGTTACACCATTTGGGATTACAATATTTGCTAGTCTTTCACATCCCAGGAATATGCTGGGACTGATACTCGTCACGCCGTCAGGAATAGCGACACTTGACAAACTTTTACAGCCACAAAACGCACGATCTCCTATACTTTTTATGCCGTGGGAGATCACAACACTCTCCAGCTTCTCGCAACCCCAAAATGCACAGCTACCGATGCTTGTTACGCTGTCTGGTAGCACTATGCTCGTCAGGCTTTTGCATTCATAAAATGCGCAATCACCGATGTTCGCCAAGCCATTAGAAATAGTAATATTCTTCAATTTTCGGCATTGTTCAAATGCACTGCGTCCTATGCTTGTTACACTGCCGGGGATTATAACGCTTGTTAAATCAGCTCCACCAAAGATGATTTTTGAGAATGCATAATCGCCGATGGCGGTTACTTCCTCCGGAATAATTATCTCTGTCACATCGGGCTCTTCAATGTAATTCGTCAAAATACCGTTTTTAATCTCAAAGCCCATGATTTATTTCTCCCACATTTCGTTTAGTTATAATACCGATTTGATGACCTAGGGGGTGCACCGACAAACTCCTCTTGCAAAATAACTCAGTCTCCGTTCAGTACATCCTCTAGTTCGTTCAGATTCTCTTGTGTGAAATTCTCCGGATCAATACCGGCGGCATAGCAGGCGCGATCAAAGGTCTGCAGGTCGATGTATGCCCGGTCGATCTTTTGGAGTTCTCCGGCTACACGCCGGATATGTTCGTCTGTGATGCCGTTAAAGCCAGCATCATCCATTACCGCTAACATCCACGGCTCAAAACCCATCGTTGTTCCTCCCTTCGAGTGCGAAATGGCTATTTCTTGGAACATCAGTGCTGTTCTCTTTTGGCTCGTCTTTCCGCTCGCTTTATAATATCTTCCTGTGTTTCCTTGGGCAGAGGAAATTGTAGATCAATTTTCCTACCGACTTTCTGCTTCTCCCTCGTATTGGCACTCTTGACCTTCCTGACATCCGCAATGTGCCGCTTCTCGTTGTCGGTTTGCTTCTTTTCCAGCTCCGCGATCCGCAGTTCATTGGATTCCGTCTCTCTTTTGAGGCGATTCTTTTCGGAGAAGTTGAACCATTTGAGAGATGAGCGTTCGTTGTTCAGCTTGGCGATTTGCTGCTTTACCTCATCAATTTGCCGGGCTATCTCTGCCGCTGCATCCTCATAGTTCTTCTCCAAAAGCTCCAGCTTTTCCTTTAAGGCTCCATCAAGCGCAGAAAAGCGCTTGTTCTTTTCGTACTCTCTCTTTTTTGTTGCCGCGGCGGTGGCTTCCTCTAATGCGGCCAATTCCTTCCGCATCTGTTCCATTGCATCCGGTTTCTTCTCAACCCAGCTCTGCGGATTTGCGCATTCAACGACCTGAACAAATTTTCGCGGGTTGTTTTTTGAAGGCGGCACAGCGGCTTCCGTTTTTGGCGATTTTCCTTTAGACCCCACCGGTTCGGGTGTGTTTGCCTTTTTACCTGCCGATCCTTGCGCTGACGATTCCTCTCTCTCGCTTTTCGATGAACCCTTCCGAGTTCCGATCTGTGGTTCTTCCTGTCTGGGAAAAATTGCGCCACGGACGCCTTCAACAGATATTTCATAACCTTGCTGACGATTGTAATCAACATTTTTGAGAAGATCCAGATAAACTCTATCAGCAGTAAGTTTTTTTGTTTCTTTTATAAGCTTCTCAACAACATACCTCGTCTTGTCCCCTGCGGCATCGCATACCCAATAAATTGTTTCTCCGCGGTTTATTCGAACGCTCGACGCACGACCGTATACACCGATCCAACTCTTTTCTGTATCTATCTCTATTCTAATGTGGTGCAGTGCCTTGCTCTCTCGTGTGGCCGCTTGGATGCGGTTTGATAGACCTCTTACACCCCGCATGTGTGTCGCATCGATTCCCTGCAGCATCTCGATCACTGCGGGCAGACTGTGCACAGCATCCTCGGCATCCTTCCTCAGCGCGTTGGAAATGGTATTACCCAGTGTCGTTTCCAACTCACGCATCCGCTCCGTGTCCACTCGTACGGGTTCATCGTCCTCCGCACTCTCTTTGCTCCGGATGGTCGATACCCATTTTTTTATCATCTTTTCGATATCCTTCAGATTCTTCTCACTGAACTCTGGAAATTCTCCCGTCGGGTCATCAAAGTATGCAGGATCCTGTACCAGTAACCACATCCGGAAAATGCTCTTATTTAGAACAATGGTAATATAGAAGGAATTATCCCAGGGTTCAATAAAGCCAACGCTCAGGTCTGTTTTAAAGCGTCTGAGGGAGCCGCCGCGCCCCCCATGTGGAAACAGCACAGCAGTAAGGACATCTGCCGTATGTTGCGTTGTGCAGTCTCCTTCAACGACCAGCCCCGCCTGCTGCGGCGTATGAGACAGCTTGATTTCCGTGTAGAGCAGATCTTCATCCGTCATGTTATCTTCGTCATCTGGATCAAATCGTTTATAGATCACGAAGTCCCGACCATCCACATTTGTCTTTGCTTCAAAACCGTCTGGCACGGCAATCGAGTATGTCGGGAAGTCAAGGGTCGTTCCCTCCTTGAATTTGAGGGAGAAATCATTCGTATAATCAGCCATCGCCCTTTCCTCCTTCGTAATATATTGGATATAATATGTTTACGCGGGTTTAGTTTACCGTTTCAAGATTCTTGTACCAATCCAATCAGTCTGTTTTAAGCTGATCTCACAGTGTCCGCTTCAAATTAGTCGGTTGTGTCTGGCTTCGGATAATATCTCGTCAGGACTCATCTTCTTGATTCGCTCCAAGTCTCCGTACGCCCCACGGCAGAAGCGCGTAGCTGTGCCGTAATAGTCGTATAACTGACGGCGTGCGTATCTGACCTCATCCCAATACGCCTGCCGCTGACGGCGTTCCTCATCCCATTCCGCATGTGCCTCGGAAGTATTATCGCTGTCCGAGATCGTCTGCGCCGGGAAGATATCATCCACGATTGCCTTGGGTTCATAATCAAGGTCATTTCTGTCGATTTTCAGCCACTTAGAATCAGCCGATTCAACGACAAAGCAGGAAATTGGCTGCATGGAAAGCTCGTAACTCATGTATAGATTTTGCTTTGCCCTTGTGACCGCCACATAGAACAGCTTGCGTTCGTCCTCCAGGTCGCTTTCGTACTTGGCCTTGTTCTGCTCAAACAAACCGCCCAACACATGCCAGTACTTCTTGCCGCCGCGCGCAGAAACCGGAAACTCCCGCTTCATGAGTTCAGGGAGGAAAACGCTGTGAAATTCCAAGCCCTTTGCCTTGTGGACGGTCATCACCTGTACTGCATCGATGGTTGGGTCCTTTTCACGGAAGCTATGCTGCTTGTATACCTCTGGTGCCTGCGTTGTAAGGAATTTCAGCAGGTCGCTGATCCGCCTCGACAGCTGCCAGTCTCCATAGATCTCGTCATAGTCATCCAAGATCACCCGCATGGCTGAAAGGTCTGCTTTTCGTATGGCCGCGTCCGAGGCTGCGTCGTCTAAGAACGATAACTCTTGGCAAAAGCCGCACAGTATGTCTCCGAGCCGCGGTTTTCCGCTTCCGGAGCATCCACGCAAAAACTTGAACCCGGCAGTGATCTCCGGGCGGCCCACAACATCTTTCCAGCAGGCGTATAGCTTCGCCTTGTCAACGCCGTCGGCAAGGATTTGCAGTGTGTCCACAAAGCGACCACAATACTCACCAGCAAAGAAGTGCTCTGCGCTGTCCGATTCAACCGGTATACCCGCCCGCTCCAACGCGGCAGAAACCGGCGCAATGATCTTACCCTTGCGCACCAAGACCGCCATCTCTCTATAAGATATCCCCGCTTCATGCAGGGATCCAATTCTCTCCGCAATCTCGCTATACTGTGCTTCCTTATCTTCACAACGAAATGCCTCGGCATTTGATGTTAACTCGGTGCGCGCAGATGTCATGGTTTTGGCGAGTCGCCGCTTGTTGTGGGAAATGACCTTGTCCGCAATATCCACGATCCCCGGCGCGCACCGATAGTTTTCCTCCAGCTTTACCTGATGTACATCGCCGTACCGCTCAGCGAAGGAGATCATGTTGTCGGCGTTACTGCCTCTGAATTGATAGATTGTCTGATCGTCGTCACCTACCACGCAAATGTTAGCACCGAGCTCTGCAATCTGCCGGATCAGTTTTTCCTGCAGATCGTTGATATCTTGATACTCGTCCACCACCAAATACCGGATCTGTGACACATACCCTCCAACCGCAGGATTTGATCTGATCTGCCGCAGTGCTTCAAAAAGCATAAGGGTGAAATCAATGTAATTATGCGCATACAAGCAGCGGATATATTTCTCCAGTGCCGCTTGCTGCTGCGTCGTCCAAGCATCCGCCTGCTCATAGTCATCGACCATTTTATCAATGCACTGCCGGAACAACTCTATGTCGCAGGGATAGTTTTCCAGGCCTAGATCCGCCATGCCGCATTCCCGATGGTATCGGGAGATAAACAGATAGTTCTTTGCGGAGTCCAACGGTCGCAGATTTTGAAATCGTTCCGTATATGCCTTGAGCAGGTGATAACAAAAGCCGTGGATTGTTCCGACATACATTCCGCTGATATCTGCCGCAGATCGTTCTTGCAGGGCGCGAGCAATACGAGTCTTCATAGACGCTGCCGCTTTCTCCGTAAATGTGAATGCCACGATGTTCTCTGGCTTTACATCCGGCTTACTTTGCAAGATATTGGCGATCCGGCGCGTGATGACCTCTGTCTTTCCGGCGCCCGCGCAGGCGATGATCTGCAGGTTGCGTTCTATCTCCGCAACTGCCTCCTGCTGCTTCGTAGTTAGCTTTACCGTATCGGCCATATTATCCACCATATCTCCTCAATGCGTCGCAAAGGAACTTATTGGCTTCCGCTTTTTCAAGCGCTGTTTTTCCTTCATCGATTTTAAAATGCGCAAGCAGGAAGTCCCGATGGTTGTTGTCAAAATCAAACTCCTCTGCGGTTTCCGCTGCCACATCCAAAAGATCTAAGAGAGCGTTGGAAATCTCACGCATCCCCGTGTATCTGGCCGCACGGGAGAGCAACTTCCATTGTTCCTCCAACGCATCAGTGGATACAAGTACATCGTCGCCGACAAAGGCAAAGAACCTTGTCATAACAAGATCCACATCCTCTGCCGCTTCAATCTCATTGAGAGGGATTCCCGATTCTTTTGCGGCAGATCTCCGAGCATCGTCTCCGACATCCCAAGGGCGAACAAGAGAAACAAAGGTGTCTGTGATTTGCCCATCGCGCACCTTAACGGCGGCAACCTGATAGATACTCTTCGCGGACACCGCTGAGAAGGCGGGACTGCACCAGAATGCGCAGTAGTCCGCAGGAGACTTTCCCTCGTATTTTTTGGCAGGGGCGAATTCGTTTTCCGGGACTTTTGTGGGCTTGGTCTCAATGCGAGGGTAGTGAATTCCTCTTTCGTCATAGAATCGTGCAACGATTCGCCGCCGATCCTCTGTTGTCGGCCAATATGGTTTTTTGGTGCGATACTTCTGTGTTGTCTCTTTTTGCCTTTTCATTTCAGCAAGCAGCCCATCTCGAGAAAAATATAGGAGTTTTCCTCTGCCTGTATCTTCACAAAGGGTATATGCCTTATCCGCCATGGCATCTGCCAAGTCATAATCCCCGATCATGGAGAAGTATTTTGCCGCCGCTGCATATAATTCGCAGCAGAGGTCATCACTCTTTACGATCAGGTGACACCACTTTTGTGCAGCCAGAAGATTGTTTTGAATGTATTGCTTAATCAAGCTATACAGTACATCCTGAGTATGACGGTCTGACAGATTATGCGCCTGAATATATCGAATCGCAGAATTCTCAAATCGGTCGTCTCTGCTCATTAGAAGATACATGCAGGTGTAGTATTCTGTTTCCTGTGGTTCGAACTGTGCAAGAAGCTCGGGGATAATATCTCTCTCGGCATGGCTTTTAGGGGAATTGGCTACATATGCCTGCAAATACGGATTTGTGCATGTATCTGGCTTATAGAATCGTATCTCCCTGAAAAGCTTGTCCAACGTTTCAATAGTTTCGCACGAATCACACAAGTAGTGGCTGCTTGTGTTCCCACAATTCAAACATTTCATTCGAGATCTCCTTTCATTGCACATGGTTATTCCCCGTCTAACCGTTATTCCCGGAGCAGCCCCTTTAATGCATTCTCCCATTCACATATTTTTCAGGCGCTCATACTATTGGACACCCACCATCAATTCCAGCGAGTTTCAGACCAGCCTGTTCTTTTCCGTAATACATATAATTCTCAGGTACACATACGGCAAAAGGTTTTTTCTCATCTCAAATTCGTTAACATATGTATACCCTCCCATTTAAGTGATGTTCTCGGTGATTATAGGAGTTTTTTGGTAACATTCCAGACCTTGCATAAGAATCCATCATTAAAAGCATTCGGAAAAGGAAACTTCTTTTCTATACCGCCAAAGAAAACAAAAATGCGACCATCAGCTATTCTCATAACCGTTCCTTCGCCGTATGCTTTGTGTCGAACAATTGTGCCTGGCGCGGCTGTCGAAATATCAGACAAAATATTTCTTTCGTTTTTTTGAGCAGCCGGCTTAGACGGCACATGGTGCGTCGGTACGATATAGGTTGATTTGATAGAAGGCGTGATAGGTACTCGCTTCACTACTTCTTGCTTGGACTCTTGAACTTTCTTGAGAATTGGAGGCGCTTCGGAGAGGTTCTCTTTGTTTGTTTCCGAAGTTAAACCACAAGGCTCCGGCAGATCATCTTCACGGGGAGCGGATGCAACCTCCGAGGTCAAGAGCTGTCCTGCCATCATGTCGTAATCCTCATGAGATACCACAGTGCTGTAAAGACCGATCCACTCCCCGGCGTGACGGTCAATACCGGTATAGCCGTACACTTGAAGGTGGTTGATGCTTCAGACCCATTATTACCCCCCCCTTCAAGGTTATCATTACCGCCATTTACATTCAATGTTCAAAATCGAAATCGGCATACCAATAAATTGCACATCGAACTTAAGACTGGGTTCTACTTTCGTGCTGGCGTTATGGATTCTGAAACTCAATTGCCACCCATTGTTCAGGTACATTTCGACAGTATTGGTGCTTCCCGTCTTGAACTTGATTGCTACCAATTCTGTGGGAAGATCAACTATTGGTACAGAAATCGCAGAAACCTTAATTTTGCTGGGTTTATTTAGCGTCCCGTGCATATTGAAGGTATGAATAATTGTTAACCGCTTACCATCTCGGCTGACGACCTTGTAATAGTCCTTGGTACCAATCAAATACTCGACCATTTTTCGTGGCATCGCAGCGTCCACACTATTAGCGCGCTTAACTTCTTCCATAAAAGCGGTTAGCAAAGGAATATAGACACCTGATTCTTTGTCCGGCAAGTCAGACCACTTTTTACCTTTTGTTTTGTCTGCTTTGAGGCAGTCGAAGATGGGCTTAATTGCACTCCAATACGCTGTGCTACAAGGAATGTCGAACCACTCTTTTCCAAAGTCGAGACCGTGACTCAAACGGCTGTGCTTTACAGCTTCGTGATTATGCTTAATGCTCAAACCAACTTCCCACTGGAACGAATCTCTCCGAATAACAATATCACGAACATCGCCTTTAGTTCCAGCATCATCTTTTTGAAACTCAAGGTACAGCACATCGTCATCGTTCTCTGTCATGCATGGTTCGAGTTCTAACACTGTTTCTACTGCTGCTTTCGCGGAAATTTCAAACAGTTCTTTCATTTCATCGCTCATGACAGACCATGCCCGTTTGTTAGCATCTAAACTTGAGTTGACAACAATACGGGTATCGCGCTTGCTTTTCAGGGCTGCGTGTAATACATTTATCCACGCATACTCATATGCGCGTCCCTGGTCATTACTATTTGTACTCATTTCTTTTTACCTCCCAACTTTATCGATACCTACAACCTGATCGCTCTTACCCTCAATGAAGAGCTTAATTGCAACAGCAATCTCATAAGCTAGGTTAACAGGGACAGCATTGCCAATCATCTTATATGCGTTATTTGTATCCGTGTAAATGAACTGGAAATCATCAGGAAAGCCCTGTACTCTTGCAACCTCACGAATAGTCATTCTCCGATACAGATGCTCGCTGCCTTCAACGAAACGGCAGTCATTTTTATCGAATTTTTGCATTTTAGGAGCCTGAGGATGTAACTGACACTGACGGCCGGACGCCTGAACAGTAAAAGCCTGTTCATCCCAACTTTTAACACGGTTTCGACTCATGAAAATCGGAGAAAATGCTCCTGTGAAGTATTCGTTATTGTTAATTGCTTCGGGGTTATGATGATTCTTCTGACCAGAAGGAACGGCTGTTTCCTGAAGGTCCCAAATGATATCTCGTAATGTAATCTTTTTATCATCATCCTCGGTAGAACCTTTAGGGAAAACAAAGGAAATGTTCAAATCCTTGCGGAAGCCAATATAGAACACTCTCTTGCGTTCTTCAGCCACACCGTAATCCTTTGCGTTGACGAGCGTCAAGGTCACATCATATCCGGCATCTTCGAACATCTTCAAGATGTTTTGAACCGCTGCATTATGCCGATTTGCGAGCATACCACTTACGTTTTCTGCCAAGAAGAATTTGGGCTTAAACTCTTTTAGAATACGAATGTACTCAAAGAACAACTGTCCTCTTGCATCCTCGATTCCTCGCAGAGAACCTGCCTCAGACCAAGACTGACAAGGAGGACCGCCGATGATACCATCCACTTCTCCATCAATATACGGAGCGATATCGGCCTTGGTTACTTGGCGGACATCGCCTTCAATCAGGTGCGTATTAGGATGGTTTGCCTTGAAAGTCGCATAAATAGTCGAATCAAATTCATTTGCTACTGGAACTTCAAAGCCAGCTCTTTCAAAACCCAAATCAAGTCCACCACAACCGCTGAACAGGCTGATAACATTCATTTTGTATACCTCGTTTTCATTATAGTGTGTTGTTGCTTTTTATTTGCCATTATACTGTATCATTTGTTATGTCCAATATCCTGGACAAATTCAAGGATTTCATCTACTCCGCAATCTAATGCTCCACAGATTTTTTCTACAGTTTCCATTGATACATACTCGTCTCGTTTCAGTCTGGTAACAATGTTAAGGCTGATACCAGCTCTATCAGCAAGTTGAGTATTTGATAGTTTTTGATCGACCATCAAATGAAACAGTTTATTATATGAAACTGCCATCGCAACCTCCTTGAGTGATATATCCGATTATATCACAATATTGGGATTATTTCAACGGGATTAAAGAACGCTCATCGAAAATTAAAGAACGCTCATCGAAAACGTTATAATTGAATTCGGAATATCAGTTGGAATAAATAACATCGACATTCTGACCTGTGGCATAGTCGATTGTATTCTTAGTCCCACCCTTATCGCCATTGAAAACCGCTATAACCCCGGAAGCGTGGTCAACCGTCCATTCATTACGGATTTGAAGGCAAGATCGAGTGCACCCCTTACAAATATATACTGTACGAGCCTGGCTTTGACAGGATGTCTATATTGATGTTGCCAATCTTGGATCCAACTATTCTCAAAGCCGTCATACGGGCAAGCGCATATCAGCTTTCAGATCTGCAGTTCTACATCGCTTTACCGCCGAACGGACGTCGCGCCGGAGGCAGATATCCAGCACTACAATGTCGATGCCCTTATCTTTTGTGAGTATCCTCCATTGCTCCAAAATTTCCGCGTAATTGCGCCCCAGACGGTCAATGCTCTTGATATAGATCAGATCTGTCTTTTTTTATTTTCCGCAGCAGCTTCTTATATTGCGGGCGGTTAAAATCCTTGCCGGACTGCTTGTCCATGTAAATATTTTTTTCACTAACCCCAACTTCCCGCAAGGCAATCACCTGCCGATTCTCATTTTGCTCTTTGGTAGAAACGCGGATATGCCGTAAGCCTTCGTTTTAATCTCCATTCACCTTCGAATTGCCAAAAGGCAAAGTCAGTATTGGACTATACTAACTTGCAGTGAAAATATATAGCAAATTCTTTTCTCTGTACTAGTACCTCCGATAGAGTGAGTCCTTCTGGGTACGCCATGGTGACACTACCCTTATGACAGCTTAAGAGCGCACCTCCCCCTTGGTGGCAGGTGCGCTCTTTTCCTGCTCACTTGACGCGGTACAGGTTGCTGGTCAGACTGCCGTTGGGACGGCGGCGATGGGTGCGTTCCAAAAAGCCGTGACGCTCCAAATCTGTCAACGCCCGCTGCACGGTGCGGCGGGACAGCTTCAGATCCTCCGCGATCCTGCGGACGCTGGGCCAACAGGTATTCCCCGCGTCAGACCGATCCTTGAGGTACATATAGACTGTCCTTGCCCGATGGGGCAGCTCCATGTCGGCGTAGATGCTTCCAAAGTAGCTCATGGTCTTGTGTCCTCGCTGTAGAGTCCCATGGCCGAGCGAGGTGCTCTTCTCTGTGTGGTCGATGCCTGCTG
>JABLTL010038536.1_pt1 | contig 13334 bp, 10 predicted proteins | sample 7160151 | NCBI WGS metagenome assembly JABLTL01 (sample SAMN14651223, study PRJNA627086) | human gut metagenome | isolation source: feces | host: Homo sapiens
AAAGCCTTTTCATTCTCAGGCTTCAGATAGAGTGCCCACTTTCCTTCATCGTCACGCAGCATCAGGATCTTGTCGAAGTCCACGGCTCCTGAGCGTTTCACGGCATCCGAAACATCGAGCAGGGTGATGGTCTCCAGACTCCAGTTGTTGAGTCTTGCTACAGAGACAGCCTTGCCGTCAAAGAAACTGTCGTCAGGACGGTAGCCCATGGCGCCATCAACATTGTAGAAGGTGACGGTTTCATAGCCTTCCTTCTGTAGGGCATGCTCGATACGGCCTTTTTTCATGCCAGGAATGTCGCTATCCATACCTAAGGATGCACCTTCAGGAAGGACAACATCTGCCATCTTTCCCTCTGCGTCCTTCACGAGGACAAACTCCTTGGTGGACTTGTTGGGTAGGGTTTTGATCTCGTCAGCCACATAGTAGTGCTTTGGGAGGATGCTCTTGATGGCATCTGCCTGATTTCTTGTGGTCTTGCTGTTCAATTCAACCTTTTCTCCACGTTCAGCCTTGTGGAGCATATCTACGGCATTGTTGACATCCCTCTCCAGTATATCAATGAGACAAGGATTCTCTTTCAGTTCTCTTGCCCAATAGTCGGTCATTGCCATACTTTCCGGGGAGAGCTTGGCTGAGATTCCCAATTCCTGGAGTTTTACGGCGGTGGCAACCTCTGCGACCAGACGCTCCTGCTTCATGGCATCCTCTGCAGAGACCTTTCCGTTCTTCGTTACCATACCTTCACGAGCCAGTCGCTGCCCATGGCCAGTGGCTGTAACAAGTAGCGATACTGCATCACGGGCATAATCCTCATAGTGTTCGTAGGAAGATGCTTTGGGCAGGAAGACAATGTCTTTCTTGCTGTCGTAATGTGCTACACCGGTAGAGTCACTGCGGATTTCGACCATGTTCTCACGTGCTTTTTCCAGAAGCTCTTCTACACCTTTGCGAATGGCAGTGGAGGCTGACTCTACATCCTTTCGGTCGTTCAACCTGCCATATTCCTGGACTGTAGCTTCAAAGGCGGTCTTGTCAACCATGGGTAGGGTAGTCTGCTCAATATTGAACAGGGCTCTGACTTCACGGCTTCTGATACCTTTATAGTCAGCTTGCTTGTCTGAAGGGAGAGCCTGGTAGTCTGCACAGCTGATTTTGTCCTCAGGGTTGTGCTTGTTGACATACTCGTTCCAGTTGTACCAGAGGAACGGTACTCCTTTCTCTTTTGATTGAACAGACTCACCACGTTTCTTCGCTTCCGAAAAAAGCGTATATTGGTTGGTCTTGTAGCCGTTTTGAGCGGCGTGCATTCCTAAGATGATGGCATTGAAGGCTGATACCTGCAAATGCTTCTGGTAGAGTCCAGGAGCTTTGCGGCCGTTGTTGTCCAGCCAAATACCATTATCTTCCTTGGCTTTTCCGAACGCTTTGGTGAACAGTTCCACCTGACGTTCTGCAGCCATCTTTTCTTGCTGATTCTTTTCTGTCATGGATATGATGTTTTTGTGATCATTGCTTATAGCCAAGAACCCCAAGAACCTTGGTCTCGGCTATGGATTTGATTTCCCACTCTGTCACACTGCTGCTCATGTGCTGACGTAGCATGCGGTCTGCTTCCTTTGTCGAAGGAGCATTGACGTAGATGGTCTGTGGTGAGAACTTCTTTACGCCAGTGTCTTCATCCTCAGTGACAAGGGAGACGACGGTCTTGTACCAGTGGTTGCCTTCATTCTCGTCTTCTTTCAGAATCTCCGTGATAGGTTCACGTGAGATGGCTGTGATGTCGAAGTCTCTGGTACCGATAAGCTCTGTAGCAGCTTTGGTGGCACGTTTCTCTGTCTCGGTGAAGCTCTCGGCATCTACCAGGTATTCTTCACTGACTTTCTTGTTTTTTCCAGTGTCAAGGGTTTTACCGTATTTGACACGGAACTTATACCAGTATCTTTTCATCTTTGTTCTATGTTATCTTTGAGCAAGTGGTCTCTCGATGACAGTCTGTCGTTCGCCAGCCTCGTATTTCTCGGATGCAATCTGTCGCATCTGGTCATTCTTTGCCAGCACAGCATTGGCAAGGGTGTTGAGAGGCAGCGCTCCTTGACGGTAGGCATCCACAACTTTTTCTGGAAGGGCTATGGTGCAGGGCACTCTGTCAATGGTTGCAATCAGGCAGTTGGCTCTTATCTCAGGATTCTGGATGCGTGCATTCAGAGGCTCTTCGGGATAGATACGATAGTTGACTCTGCCACCAGCTTGTTGCGGATGATCCTGTGCCTTGAAGTTGTCCAAGGCTTCATGTCCTGCCTTATTGAGAAGATTCATGCCTCCCATGCCTATAAGTACCATTTTGAGAATCGGGTTCTTGACAAACATACCTGCAACAATGCTTGCAATAGGCATCATGTTGTCCTTGATATTGATGGACTTGGTCTTACCAGTGAACATGCCGACGAGCATATCTGGAAGCATGGCCAATACATAGCCAAGATTATGGCCTATATCGCTGATACCGTTGAGGCCGAATGACGTGAGAAGCCCTTGCCAACCGTTCATGTTAGTCTGTTCGGGCTGCGTGTTGCTGGCTTCACCTTCAGATTGGTTCACTTCTTCTGTTGGTTCTGCCTGCTGTGCTTCCTCAGATTGTGGCTTGTTCTGCGGTTTCTGCTCCGCTTGTTTCTTCTTTTCCTGCTGCGTTCGTCTGTATTCATCCTCCTTTCCCGGTGCAATGATCATGGGAACATCGGAACGGTCATTGAGTTTGTCACTAACATGGGTGACGAGCATGTCGCTTCCAATCCATGTGGCGGCAGTCTTCAAGCCACCTCCCAATCCTCCCATACAGGCAAGGTCGGTTACAGAGCCAAGGGCTATACCAGCATTCTTTTCCCAGAACGATGGCTTATACCGCTTCTCTGCCTCCGAGTCTATCTTGTGCTCCAATGGCGATTTTGCGACTTCCTGCGGTAGGTAGAAGATGGTACTGGTGGCAGCCTTTCGCATGATGTAGTCGATGGATGATTTCGGTATTTTGTCCTTTATCATCTTGTCGATCATCTTCTGTTCCATGGAAGCATTGACCGTGATATGCTGTCGCTTCAACTCTTTCTTGACCATCGCAATATAGTCTTCCGTGGTCTTGGATGTCCATTTGCCTGTGTATTTGAGAGTGTCATTTTGCGCCTGCATGGATGCCATACCACCGTCAGGTCCAGCTGCTGCTGCCATCAGACCCGCACACGAATTGGAGTTTGACCGCAACTCGTCTGCAAGCTTGTTCTGTAGGTCATTCCGAACTTTATTCATTATCGGTATGACCTTAGTATTGAATATCTTATCCTGTTTTGACTCTACCATAGCTTTATGTTTACAAGTTTAATTGGTTGAGGATTTGTTCCCTGGTCTGTTCGATGGCGTTGTGATAGACTTCCATCTGTTTCGGGAAATATTCCTCCAGCCATTCGTCCTTCTCGATGTTGTCGTTGATGAACTTGATGGCCAGATTTCTTTCTATCTCAATGGCAGCTTCGCCTTTCTCGCTGTTGTTGAACCAAGCCTTAGTCCACCATCTGATTCCCGACTTGTCGGGATAGACGCTCACCAGGCGTGGAATGTCGAAGCTTTGAACATCTATGTCCAGTTCTGCCAGTGGGTCAACTATTCCGCTTGTCGCTATTGCCCGGTCTTGTGCTTTTTTTTTCGATGGTGCTCATGCTTGACAGAAAGATCTGATGGCGCAAGGCGAGATAGTTGAGGAAATCTCCAATGAGGAGGTTCTGTACTCGCTCGGCTATTGGAATGCTTCTAGATCCCATTCCCAATGGATTCGCCATGGAAGGCAGAGTTTCATAGAAGTAATTCTTCATGGCCGACATGGTGAAGATGTTGCGAAGTGCAAGTTCTGTATGCTCTGGTAGGGCATAGATGCCTTGGCTCATGTCGCTCATGTAGTCGGGGAAGAAGCGCATCATGAGGTCTTCAATCTCCTTCTGGTCTTTGTCATACATGGTATGAACATCCATGTCAAGGGTAACGAACTGAGGTGCAGCGCCTGGCTTACCGTTCTGTTCCATCACTTTCAGATTGCTATAGATCATGGTGAGGAACTCCAGTGGATTGAGTTCTTCCCCCTTGTATTTGACTTCTACATGGAGGGAGTCGCCACTGACAGCGATGACTTGCCCTGCCTTTACCTCTTTGCCGTAGTTGGCAAACACGTTGCTCAGGTGGGCATAGGTCACTTCATAGTCACCGTATCGGGTAATCTGGTAGATGCCGTGAATGGCATCGTTGCCCAGACCTGTCACCTTGCCGGTAGCTACAGCAGACAGCAGATAGTTCCTGACCTTGAAGTCAACTCCATGATGGAAAAATGACTCTCCAGTGTGCGGATGCTTCTGTTTGCCGTAGCCCAGGGACATGGTCACTTCTCCGTTTCTTTCCTCGAATGGCATGCAATAGCCACTGTCGGAATGCAGTATCATTTCTCGTGTATAGTGCATTGTATAATACTTTGTTATAGTGTTTGTTATCTTCGTCTGTTTACAGTATTGGTTTGCTCTACTTCTTGCTGCTTTTCTTCTTCCTTGTGGTTGCTTGTCTTATGGTCACTGTTGCCACCAAGTATGCTGCTTAGATTGGCATTGTTGCCTATCATCATCATTCCGAGAACGGCTCCAGCTATCTTGCCTAACCATCCGAAGCGACCGAAGACGAGGAGGGCAGAGACTACAAGTCCTACAAGGCTGAGACCTGAAACGTTGCCTTTGCCTATGTTGCTGAAGAAGTTTCCGAACATGTCACCGCCATGACCAGAGAACATGGCTCTAAGGAAGCCAGACATACCGCTCCACTTGGAATCCACGCTGCTGATAGCCCCATTAACATTGTCAGAGAGTCCTGTAACAGAGTCTTTCAGGTCTTTCACGCCATCGCCAATCCCTGATACAGTATCGCCAATCTTCTTGGTGGTGTCTTCTCCTATGACGGCATCGCTGACAATGCCTACAACGCTTTTGTCCGTGGTGAGTTTCTCCCAACCAATGTAACCAAGACTTCCTCCGACAACTGCGCTTTTAGTGGCAGAACCTACGCCTTTCAAGGTCTGCTGAGGATGAAGCACAGCACTGCCCACTGTGTGTGCAGTTGCACTGGTCATCCTTCCTCCCAATCGGAGAGTTGATTTTAAAAATGAACCCCAACCCATAATGCTATGTATTTCTAAAATATTGTACTGTTATTTGTTTTCTGATTATATTGAACTTTTACTTCAAGGTCTTGCATTCCTTCGCCATCGTTCTTTACATCGCTGTACAATGGTAGGTTTGTCCACTTCACTCCTGGCTCCATAGTCTATCTCTGCCCATACGTCTGACAGTCTGGTGTACTTCACTGCCCGTATCAACCGTTTGAGTTTCTGGTTCATCAGTTTGAGTTTCGGTCGTATGCCAAAGACTATCTCCAGTCGCTGCTTCTCTGTCATCTTGTTATTAGAGAGACATACCTGCCTAACGTCATTGACTATCTCGACACTGCTCATGACAAGTTCCCGATAGAGCTTATTTCTATTTGCCGATAGAGCCACGGCAAGAGCATTGGTCGTCTGATGGCTGAGCTGGTGGCTGTAAGTGCCGAGCTGTCCAACGAGTCGGTCTATCTCATGATAGAAACCATAGATCTGAGCTGCATAGCTGATGATGCTGTTGAACCGGTCAAGATAGTTATTGAACTCCTTCTGTAGGTTGGTTGTACCTTCTACCTCTTCCTTGATCCATATATGGCCTGTAGAAACAAGTTGCATCATCTGTTCCTGCTGCTTCAACTCTTTCTTGGCTTTGTCGGTATATTGGAATATCATACCTGCCAGGACAGGGTCATTACCCTGGGCACGGAGAAAACTCCCATCCTGCCCATCAAAGGGAAGGATGAGAGAAAAGAGAAGTAATATGAGAGCATAGAGACGTTTCATAAATGTTATCCTCAAATAATCTTTCTTATGGTGTTACAACTCTGGCGCATCTGCGCCATCTGCCAAGGGCTTGACTGGCTATTTCGGCATTGCTCCGGTCGAGCATTCCTGCCGTGACATTGTTCCAGACATCGGCCATGGTGTAGTATCTGATGCTGAGACATAGCCTTGACAGCTTCTTGTTGAACTGTGCCAGACGGTCGTTCAGTTCCCAGAGGGTTTTGCTTCGTTCTGCACCAGTGAGCATATTCTCATTGCCACCTTTGGCTATGGCATCCTTTAAAGTGGTATATACCGTTACGAGCTCTGTGGCAGTCTCGATATAGAGATTGTTCATGCTCGCTGTCGCCACAATGCCCTGTGGGTTGCTTGCTATGGCCTTCTTCAGATTGCACAAGTTGATGAAGATCCTCACACCGTCGTCATAGAGCGAGGTGCAGGCTTTCAACGTGGAAGCATAACCCGATGCCGTTTTCAGATAGCTGTTGTACTTCTTTTCCCATTTGTGAATCTGCGAGAACTCAGCTGCGATGGTGTTCTGAAGGAATGCAGTCTTCTGCTGGTCTTCTATCTGGTTCTTGATTTGACCGTTGATAAGTTCGTTTCCCTCAGCCAAGGCAACATACTCCAATGGATTGCTGGAGGCAACCTGAGCATGAGCTATAGTAGGCAGCAGCATTAACGCCAAGGTAATGGTTGCAACAACCTTGCTTCTTCTTTTATCTGTTGGTAATTTCATATATGCCTTTTCTCTTTTTGTTGTATTCTACACGTTCACGGATGATTCTCACCACGTCCAACCTTTCTTTCACACCGTAGATGTCCAGTTTGGGATTGGAGCGGTCTCCGCTGAATATCCATACTGTCTTCAAGCCGAACAACTGTTCCAGGATGTCACGGTTCTCGCTGAAATCCACCACTCGGTACAGCTCTATGTAATCACTGGTTCTGGTCAGTACTCCATGCTGGATGATGAGCTGTTCAGAGGTGATGATATATCTTAGTTTGTAGAGATATAAGCATCTATAGAGCATGATGCAGGTCATCACACCTCCAAGTACCACGAAAGGCATCTTGTAGGTGATGCTGTCATGACCGGCAACAAGGAACAGGGCACAGCTGATGATGAACGACATCCCTTGCGAGATGATATACTGCGCCCAATGAGGGCGTAGGGTGATGATGTTGTATCGTCTGATTGGGTCTGCCATATTCGTTATCGTTTAAATCCATGATGTTTGGTTTCCTCGTTCTCTTCTTGCCGTTCAATGGTTAAGTCCACACCGTTCTCGTCAAATGCGGTCTCTACTACGTCGGTCATAGAGAACTGTTTCTTGTCAAGTAGCTCATCGTTGAAGTCCTTGTAGCCTTCCGATGGCTCTTCCCGTATAATCTTCACGGGAACGAGGTCTTGGCCTTCGTGCAGGTTGAGCTTCTGTAGCAGTGCATCCTTGAAGTCCTTGAATGCTTTGTTCATCTTGTCAGCAGCTTCCTGCTTGTTTTCTTTACACAAGAAGGGAGAGTAGTGATACTCCAATGCCTCTTCTTTTGCAGAATCGTAAATTAGGTAGAGCTGTTTGAGTTCTTGGGGTAGTAAGCTGTAGTTCTCATCATTGAAACTTAGCAGTTCCTTGATGGTTCTCGGCTGTTTGTCGAAGCTTTCCATGAACTCCCTCATTTCAGCAGGTACATTTCCTGGAGCTACAGGACTCTGTTTGCTTGCTATATCCTCGAAGTTTGCCACAAACTGCTTTCCTGCCACATCCTTGTCAAAGCCAAGGTGGAAGGTGGCTTGGGGTGCAGCTTTCAGCAATCCCTGTATCTGCCCATAGCTTGGGTTACCTCCAGTAGAGACATAGACTCCGGCTTTCAGATCCTGCCGTCCACGCTGGTCCAATCCTGATTCCTTGCGCATCTGCAGCTGGTAAAATGCCATGGCATCGTATGCGCTTTCAAAGACAAGTACGATACGGGCATCCTGGAGTGCCGTATTCTTGGGACTTGCCATCCATAATCCTTCGCTGGCGTTGGTGCCGGTAGCCATGCCTTTTCGGGCAGAACCGTCCTTTCGTGGATAGCCTCTTTCCTCTAAGCCTACACATTTGTCATGTTGCCCAGGGATGTGCATGGGGAAGGAGAGATTCTTATAGGTGCTGCCATCTTTTGCTGTTTTCGATGCGAGGAAGAAGCTGTGATGGAAGGCACAACGGGTGGCGAAATCAATTCCTCTTGACTTGAAGAAGGCGTAGAACGGCTTCTGTGACTCGAAGTCTTTGGGATTGAAACGGTCAATCTTGTAGTCATTGATATCAAATGGCTTGCTGCTGACAGTTGGATTATGCACGTCCTGACTCCGATGTTCTACCGGGATGTTAAGCAGGCGTTGGCAGACCTTATGGACAAGGGCTGATTCCTTCATGCCATACTTGTACTCCTTGAAAAGATCTGGATGTTCCCAGATGAAGGAGGTAACAGAGTAGAGCTTGATGGTTGGCGGCTGGAAACAGCAGTTCTTGTTGGGCATGACAATGTACTTGTCTCCACTGATTCTTTTTCCGTCGCTGCCCAGGCGTACATACGCAGGATAGCGCAAGCCATCACGCTTGTAAAACGTGTAGCCTGCGTCCTCCAATACGTCCTTGATGTTAAGACGGCTTCTGTAGTCTGCAAATGTCTGTTCGTCTGTCATCTCTTGAATGTTAATTGTTGTTTATCTGCCATGACCTAAGCCTACACCGTGTTCTCCTGCATTGAGTCCTGCATCGAAGGCTCGTGAAGCAAGGTCTTGCGGTGAATCCACGCTGCCTTTGAAATAGACATGTGGTCCATGGGCATGGTCATGATGGTGTTCAACGAATACTGCCGGTGCTGGACGGTCTCTGCCCAGTTCGCTCATCACGGCAAGTCCAGCAAGGAGAGCTCCTCCAATCTGAGCCCCGATATTTTTGCCTTCTCCAGGGATGGTTTTCATATCCACCTCCTTGAAGATGTGGGAGAAGAGTTTCATGCGGTGGTAGTCATCGATAGCCATGAACTTGTCATACTGCTTTTGGGTAATCTCATGGCTGATGCTCTCTCCGTTGATGACGGCTGTCATGCGAAACTTGGCGTTGCCTTTCTCATCCTTCTGGATTTCTCCCTGCTCATTACGTACTGGCTCAACCTTGATGTCATCAACCTGAACCTCTCTGCCATGCTTACCTTCACGGAACCATCCCTTGCTTTCGTTCTGCTCATACAGGCTATTGCCATCTACATGGGCAACACTGCGGTCTTCTGGCTCGATAGTAATCTGGTCGCCATTAGATGGGAGCGACTGGTCAATCACCATCTGTTGGCGATTGTTGAGTTCTGCCTCTATCTCAGGTTTGAGTTTCAAGCTGATCTGCTCTTCGGAATTGAGCATATCCATCGTCAGTTTGTCCTGGAAATCGTTTCTGATGGCATTGTTGATGATGTCGATGCGGTTCTGGACTGGTACCTGCTTGATGGAGTTGTTGGTCAGCTTATTTACTTCATCCTCAGTGAGATCATAGACAAAGTCCTGCTTGGCGGCTGTGGACTGGATGATCAGTGTCTTGTTGGCTGCATCTACGATAATGCCATGAGACGAAAGACACTCCTGCCATTTGTCATTGCTGAAATAGACCTTGGAGGTAATGAGTTCTTTGTATGGCTTGGCAGGTTCCTGGGGACGTGGACGAACCACAACAGGGGTAATGACTGATTGCAGGTCTGCCAACACATCCTGCGAAGGTTGCTGTACCATGTTTTGCTGACCACCTTTATAATAGAAGCCATAACCGCCATTCTGCAATTCGCCCGGCTTCATTCTGCCGTCAGGATGTTCTGGTACGATTGGAGCACCCTGCATGAACATGGCTCCTCCAACTCTGCGCATGTGGAATCCTTCCTGGCATCGTGGAGTCCAACCGAGGAATCTTCCGTGATATGGATCCATCATCATGTGGGCATGTCGTTTGTTCCAGGGAAGTCTGCCGTATTCGCCAACGCCTATGCGGTAGCCATGGAGTCCCATGTCAACACGGCCATTGGCATTTCTGGCATGAACGAAGTCACGTGGCATATAGAAATCATTCTTCACGAGTTCTGCCACGGTGTTGTAGGCATGCTTGTTGGCTGAGTTTGCTCCCCAGTCAACCAAGACTCTGTGCTGTTGTGCGGTGATGGCGTAGGTCAGCAGAGGGGAATCGTGACCTTGAACGGCCAATTGATAACCTTCTCCTTGTCTGATGATATGTGCTTGCATACCATTCTTTCTGAGAATCTCCTGAAGCTCTGGTGCCAGGTCTCTGCCTACTGGTAATGCATTTGATCTGATTGACATATTCTAATGCTGTTTATTGATTCTGTACTGTGTGATTATTCGCCAGCTTCAATCTGCTCGCCCTTCCAATCGACAAATTCCTCTGCCGATTCCTCATTGACAATGAGATCCTTCTCTTTGCAGAAGGCAGTGTATTCCTCCTGCCATTCAGGGGAGTGGTGGTTGATGTAGTCAAGCCAGCCATATTCTCCGCTCTGGACTTTATCCACGAGCACGTCTTCTGGATAGTACTTTACATTTGCCATGAAATCTTGTTTTATGGGTTAATACTTTGGGTTATCGCTGCATCATGCGCATACCCAGTTTCTTCTGTTCGTTCCACATCTCTTCGGTATAGTTCTCTTCTGGGATGTAGTCGAGATTGCCGTCTTCATCCATAGCCCAACAGCCGAAGATGCCAAAGTTGAACTTATCCCAGTCACGCTTGGCTTCTCGCTTCCAGACAAGTTCGTTGCCTGCTGCGAAACGGATGCCGGTGTTGGAGTTGAGGTCGATACCGATTGACTGTTCCTCGTCATCCTCTACGATGGTAAGTATGTCACCATTCTGCAACTTCTGCATCTCTGCGCCAGTAAGGTGATAGCGGTCTGCTACATACTGGATGTTTCTGCCGATGACCGGGGTTGGAACACTGAGCACCTGCCTGCTTTCTGGATCAAGCTGGAAGAAACACTTACTGCCGAGTTCCTTGCCAACCTCGTTGCTCTCCAAATGGCCGACGATAGGCTTTCCTGCAACAAGGTTCTTCTCCTGCTGCTCGTTGAAGAGTTTCAAGTCCAACTCATCGAGCTGTGGATAGAAGAGCACGTCAACGCCACCTTCGGCTGTTCTTACCAGGCTGAATCTGGTTCGTGCCTTGACTTCCTCACCATCATCGGCTGTGATATGAACTGGCAGGACTGGCGACTTGCGGCCATTGTAGATGTTCTGGAGGACATCGGTCGGCAAGTCATCAATCATTGCCTGGGTGAGTCCGAAACGTTCAAGGATGCCATAAGGCATCTCGTTCTCATCGAAATTGTAATTCATTTGCTTCTGTTTTATTCGTTTTTTATTTGGTGGCTTACCTAATGACAGGTCTTATTCAGACTGCACCTAAAGCCAAACCGACAACAAAGTTACATTGTATATATAGAAGAAGATAAACATGTATGTTAGTATAGTAAAAGTTTTATAGATAGTTATGAAAATAGTATGATTATTCTTCAATTATCATACTATAAACATAAATAAAGTTAGATATAATAGGGAAGAGGTAACTTCTTTCGTGTTGTTGAGCTGAGTCTGATTACCTTTGCAACATGAAAGCAATAAAGATACTGATGTTGATACTGACAATGATGTCCGCAAAGACTCCTTCACATGCCCAATTCAATACGATTGGGTATGTGAAGAAGCATAGTATATCTAAAAAGAAGAGTCCACAAGAAACAACTCATGTTGCCTCTGTGGGCTCTGTAGTGAAGGCTGATACTCTGCCTCCAGATTCTTCCCAAGATGTTCTTCCTTATCTCAGGGCTTCGTTTCCGTTGAAAAGCATTCATATCAATTCAAGATTTGGAATGCGTAATCACCCGGTGAAGCACAAGACTATCATGCACAACGGCGTGGATCTGGCAGCTCATTACGAGAAAGTGTTTTCCATGTTTCCTGGGGAAGTGACTGGTGTTGGCCATGATAATCGCTCAGGTAAGTATGTCACAGTTAAAACTGCTGGCTATACCATCAGCTATTGCCATCTTTCTGCATTCTGGGTTACAAAGGGGATGTTTGTCAATGCAGGAGAGGTGCTTGGAGTATCGGGAAGTTCCGGTATGTCAACTGGTCCTCATCTGCACCTTACAACAAAAAAGGATGGCAAGGTGTTTGACCCTGTCATCCTTCTGAAGTATGTTCGTGAATTGCTCGAAAAAGCCCTGTAGTTTATTCAAACACAAGCAAATTGCCTGTTAGTACTTTCTTGGTTCCGTTCATGTATGTCAGTATCACCTTGGTGATATTCATATTTGAAGCATCTCCAGACACATAATAATAGGAAGTGTCCCATTCCCAGCTTGCAGATTCAAACTCTCGAAGTGGTCCTGTGCCCTGGAAATGTCCTGTCTTTCTCAAATCGCCAACATCGTTGGTTACCTTGAAATATACATCGATGTATTTTATAGTATTTCTGTTGGTATTCATGTAGTTGAAATGGAATGATATACATGAATATTCAGAATCCCATCCCCAATCAGTAAAGAAGCCGTAAGATGCCCTCTTTTTGAGACGTTTGACGTATTCATCAAGGTAATGGTATGACAGTTCACTTGTAATCATGTCATAATCCTCTGACTCATCTGTAAGACTATCTTTGAATATTTCATAGTGATACCTGAAAGGACTGTATTCTTTCAGACTTTGGCTTAGTTCACTTTTATGTCCGGTTACATATGTATAGCCCAGTCTGCCATCAGTTCTTGTGAAGTAGTAGATGGTATCATTTTTGATTCCAATAGTGAATAATGAATCTTCTGAAAATGATTTCTCGCATTCATCACAATACAGAGACTTATTTCCTGTCGGTACCATTCTCCAGTTGTGAGTTTCCATATAGTCAGAACGTTCTTTCTTCAGTTTGGCCAATCTTTTAGCTTTGAGCGTCTCTATTTCAATGGAGTCAGCCTTTGCTTTAGCTATGGAGTCTTGAATATGCCTTGTTCGTGCCTCATTTAGTGCAGTATATTTATCATCCAGCTGCTTGGAGTATTTTTGAACAAGTACATCAAGTTTATCCCCTGCTACTTGGGGGATGGACTTGTTCTTCTTGATGATCTTGGCGTAGTCCTTGGTAAGGGTGATCACAATATTACTGCTTGGCGTTATGACATACAGATTTTGAGCTTTCTTATCATAGGCATAGCTGCCTACAATATTGTCAACACGCTCTACTGACTTCTTGGTTACTCTTTTGTAATAACCATCGCTTCCAAGTTCATAAGCGACAATTACTCTTCGCTGAGTAGAATTGCTTATAGAAAACTGGGC
>JABLTL010124685.1_pt1 | contig 13314 bp, 10 predicted proteins | sample 7160151 | NCBI WGS metagenome assembly JABLTL01 (sample SAMN14651223, study PRJNA627086) | human gut metagenome | isolation source: feces | host: Homo sapiens
AATTGAGAGTTCTCAAAACTTTCAACTCTCAATTTGGAAAGTTTGCTCACTATTTATACAAAATGTATTAAGTATGCCGATAAAATGGGGATATCTAAGAATAAAATTTAGACATAAATTTGTTGGAAAAGAAAAGCTAAAAGAATGCAAAAAACAGGGATATTTCATGTATGCCAACCATACGCAACCATTTGCAGATACATTCATACCAAGTGTGGCTGATTATCCTAAAAGAAATTTCTTAATAGTAAACCCTGTAAACATTTCACTAAAAGGAACTGGAACATTAGTTGAAATGCTTGGAGCAATTCCAATTCCATCAGAGATAAAAGCAATGAAAAATTTCTTAGAGATAATAGAAGAAAAAATAAAAAACAAAAACTCAATAACAATATATCCAGAGGCACATATCTGGCCATACTATACAAAAATAAGACCATTCAAGGCAGTATCGTTTAAATATCCAGTTAAATTGAATGCACCTGCATACTGTATAACCAACACATATCAAAGCTATGGAAAAAATAATAAAAAAATACAATTGGTATCTTACGTGGATGGACCATTTTACCCAGATGAAAAACTATCATCAAAAGAAAGGCAACAGGATTTGCGTGACAGAGTGTATGAAAAAATGGTGGAGAGAAGCGAGAATAGTAATGTGGAGCATATTAAATATATCAAAATAGAAGAATGAAAATCTTGACTAAAATCAAAAAAATTATGCTGTAAAAATCATTGACACCAAAGCAAAAGAATGTTATTTTATTGTATATAGTAAGAAAATTTTTAGCGAATATAGGAGGATTTTTTATGAAAAATACTAAAGAAAAATATCGGGATTATAAAGAAAAATAGCCGGAATAACAATAATTGCTCTTACTGTGAGCATAGTTATCTTAATAATACTGGCTGGAATATCAACAAATTTGATATTGGGTAAAAACGGATTAATAAAAAGAGCCCAAGAGGCAAAGGATAAAAGTGAAGATCATAGTAAAAATGAGGAGATAGAAAGACAAGAGTTGTATAATGCTTGGGCTGGTGGAACAAGTGGAGGTACTGTAGTTAAGAGGGCACACCTCTCAGCTACAGCAAAAGTAACAACAACTGCAGCAAGTGGTAGTGAATATGGCTTAGGTGAAACCATCGAGTTTGAGTTAAATATTACTAATGATAGTAATTTAACATGTAGCAATATTACTGTATGGATAAAACGTAAAGAAACTGGTGAATATTATTGGGCACCAAATTCTGATATGGCAGAAATTGGTGATTTGAAACCAGGAGAAACAAGAAATATACAATTTTCGTATAATGTATGTGAACAAGATATAGAAAATTATGGAACAATTACCTATGAGGCAATTATTAATGGTATGACAGAAGAAACAAATATAGAAATTGATACAGTTACTGTAGAATCAGATAGTGCTTTAGTAAATAACGTTAATTTGGAAAGATGGATGCAAATAATAAATCCAGCATCAGATGTAATGTATGATGGTACAGAACATAAATGGATTCCTAAATTGAAAAATGATCTTGGAGAAGTACTTGTAGAAGGTACTGATTATACAGTAAGCTATAGCACAACAGATTTTACCAACGTAACTGGTATAATTAAAGTTGTAATTACTGGAAAAGGTATTTATAAGCAAACATTAACCCAATCATATGAAATAACAAAAAGACCAGCAACTTTTACATCTGCAAGTGTTGAAAGACCTTATACTGGTGAAGCATTGACTTGTGATAAAGTAGAAATGGAAGGAATATTAGAAAAAGATAAAGATAAGATTTCTTTTCATGTGACTGGAAGTCAAACTGAGGTTGGAGCTTGTGCAAATGCATTTGAGTATCAGTTTTCAGATAAAACTATAGGGAAAAATTATGAAATTACTAAGGTAGTGGGAACACTGACTGTAAAACCTCATAATGTACCTCCAATATCTATGACGAAATAAGAATAAGCAATTGGAATAAATTTGATAGGCTAAATAACTTTTAATAAAATGGGATACTAATAATGTATGGTAGATTATTGAAAGAGAAATAAGAAAAAAACAGAGGAGGATTTTATATGAAAAAGTCGTATATTATAATAGCAGTAGTAATTGCTATTATGATTATAGCAATGGGAATATATGCTGTTGTAAATAACAATCAAAAGGATGAAGGAAAAAGAGAAAATATAGAAAATACAAATGAAGAATCAAATTCTATAAATAGGAATATTGAGAAAAATCAAGTTAGAAATACACAAACAAATAATGAAAGTGGGGAAAATAATATGTATAGTACAGGAAAACATCATGCTGAAATAGTTGTGAAAAACTATGGAACAATAGCATTAGAATTAGATGCAGATGTTGCACCAATAACAGTTGAGAACTTTGCAAATTTAGTAAATGAAGGATTTTATAATGGGTTAACTTTCCATAGAATTATATCTGGATTTATGATTCAGGGAGGAGACCCTCTTGGTAATGGAACTGGAGGAAGCAGTAAGACTATTAAAGGTGAGTTTGCTTCTAATGGAGTAAAAAATTCAATTTCTCATGTAAGAGGAACTATTTCTATGGCAAGATCTTCTATGCCAAACAGTGCAAGTTCACAATTCTTTATAGTTCATCAAGACAGTACATTCCTAGATGGACAATATGCCGCATTCGGAACTGTTACAAGTGGAATGGATGTAGTTGATAAGATTTGCGAAGATACAGTCGTAGAAGACAACAATGGAACAGTTGCAGCAAAGAATCAACCTATAATTGAAAAAATAACAATGATAGATTAAAAGAGGATAAAGTATATGAATGAAGAGAATATTCAAGTTATTTATGACTTGCTTGATAGAATTAAAGTAACAGATGAAAATAGAGACAGAATGGAGAAAATAAGAAAATTTCTTAATGAAAACAAGTTTCAAGAGGCTTTAGATGAGTTGCAAATATTGCAAATGTCTGGCAATGTGGAATATGAAGCTTATTCTGAAGTTAAAGAAAAGGAAAAAAAAATAAAGGAAAGAAAGCAAGAAGAAGGATTAGGATATCCAATTGAACTTGCTGATACAGAACTTGAAAAAAGATATATAGGTTTACTTTTAAATGATGTAAAGCAAATTTCTGCATACTATTTTTTGCGTAAAGATTGTTATTTTCAAGATGAACAACTTCTTGATGTATATAAAACAGTACTGTTTACAGATGGTGAAAAGTATGCACCAGAAGCAGCAAAAGAGGGTTATAATTTTGCTAAGACAACAGATGAATTAATAGAGTTCAAATATCAAATTCAAGTGGACTATGAAAATTCAAAATATCAAATGGAAAAGACATATATTGAGTTGAAAAAATTGTTTACATTAAGAAGATGCTGTAAAGAAAACCCAGTAAGACACATACAAAAACAGATTGCAGATATACGTAACTATGAATTGTATGATGCAATGTCTGTTGAAGAGGTTGAGGGAGCCGTTGAACAGGTTACTGCAACAGAAAAATTCAAGAGATCTGTTTTAAATGATGATTTAACAGGCTTCTTGGTAAGAGGAGATAATACATTAACAAATGGGTTATCAATTCCATTCAAAATTTTATCAAGCGTATTCAAGGGAATAAGACAGGGTGAGACAATGGCTTTTGCAATGCCTTCTAACTCTGGTAAGAGTAGATTTACCATTAACTTGGCTGCATATATTGCACTAATGCATAAGAAAAAAGTGCTATTGATATCTAACGAGATGTCTGAAGAAAAGATGAAATTGTGTTTAATAACAACAATAATAAACAATCCAGAAATACAAGAGCTACATGGTCAACACTTACATAAAACAGAAGGAGAGTTGCTTGAGTTTAAATTTAGACCAGATGATCCAACGAGTGTAAAAGTTGACGAAAATGGTTATGTGGTAAAAGAAGAAAATGAGACACAAGCAGAATTTTCAAGAAGACTTTCAAAGATTTCAACAGAATTTACACAAACAATAAAAGTAACAAACTGGTTCAATAGACAGGTAGAAAATTCAATATATTTTATAAACATAACAGACCATACGAATGATGAGTTAAAGAAAGTAATAATGAATTATTATTATAAAGAACATGTTGAGTATGTATTCTATGATACATTAAAGACAGATATTGATAACATTGGAAATGGCGAAGAATTAAAGAAAACAGCTACTATATTATCAAACTTAGCTCAAAACTTTAACATGTTTATTGGCTCAACTCTGCAACTTGCAGAAACTGCAACAGATCCAATAAATTTGAATATAAATGATTTAGCGGTAAGTAGAACTGTAAAGGAAGTATTAGATACACTTTGCTTATTTAAACAGATTCATAAAGAAAATTACAAAAATTATGAGTATTCTTTAAATGAGGTGGATGATAAATTTTTCGATTTAAAGGATTACGATGATCCTGATGAAAGATATTATGCATGCGTGGTAGATAAAAATAGAGCTGGAGCTAAACCGAAGTTATTGTTTAATTTAAACTTAGCATATAATAGATGGGTAGAGCTTGGATATTTAAGACTAAAAGATGCAGAATAATTCTATTTATTGCATATTGGAAAAATATTAAAGTCGCAAGGAAACTAAGAAAGGGAAAAATATGAAAAAGAGTAGAATAATTGTATCAGTTATTGTAATATCTGTAATTATTATATTTTTTGTTATCGGTTTAGTATCGCGAAATAAGAAAAATACGAGTAATATTAATAATGACTCAAGTGATGGTGTAAGCATTGAGATTACAAAAGATACAGAAAAAAGGGCATCATCGGTAACACTAAAGGTTTCAAAAGTAGATGGTGTAATTACTATAAGCGATACTCAAATATCAGAAATGACAGATTACGATAAAAAGCATGTTATATCATTAGTTGAACATCTATCTATAAATAAGAAAAATGGAACTAATTTTTCTTCATTAGCAGAAGCAATACAATATGAATTTGAAAATGGAGATATTCCAGAAAATTCGGAAGATTCTTTTTGGGATTATGTAGAAAGCCATGGAGGACTTGATACATGGCTGAGAGGAACTCTTGAATATTGTTTCGGAAATGTGGATGGAGTATATAAATTGTATGAAGTGATAAATCCAGATGGAAAAATATCAGATACATATATTGCAACACAAAACGGTACATATACATTTACTATAAAAGATTTATTGTATGATAAAGAATATAGTAAATCAATTGAAATAGAAAACATTAAATAAGGGCTACACACAGTAGCCTGAATTTTTTCGGAAAGGAATATAATCATGATAAAAAAACTGGCAAAATCGATTAGAGAATACAAAAGAGAATCAATTTTAACACCGATTTTTGTATCATTAGAAGTTGTTATGGAAGTTATAATTCCACTTCTTATGGCCAATTTAATAGATAAAGGCATGTATGCTTGCGATATGAACGAAGTTCTAAAAATAGGATTGGAACTGGTTGGAGCAGCTATGTTATCTTTGATATTTGGTGTGCTATCTGGCTCGGTTGTAGCTAAAGCTTCTGCAGGATTTGCAAAAAACTTGAGAAAAGATTTGTACTACAAGGTACAAGATTTTTCTTTTTCAAACATAGATAAGTTTAGCACGGCTAGCATTATTACAAGATTAACAACAGATGTAACTTATGTGCAAATGGCTTTTCAAATGATTATAAGAATAGCAGTAAGAACTCCGCTTATGTTGGTGTTTTCACTAATAATGGCATTTGGAATAAACAAGGAATTATCTTTAATATTTTTAATTTTGATACCGATTGTTGGTGCAGCTTTGGGACTAATCAGTACAAAAGTTTATCCAATTTTCGATAGAGTGTTTAAGAAATATGATGACTTAAATGAGATAGTAGAAGAAAATGTTAGCTCGATAAGAGTTGTAAAATCTTATGTACTAGAAGAAAAAGAGAAAGAAAAGTTTAGCAAGACATCAAATGAAATTTATAAAGATTTCACAAAAGCAGAAAAAATAATGGCTCTAAATAGCCCAATTATGCAATTTGCAATATATTCTGCGCTTATTCTAATTTCATGGTTTGGAGCAAGGATAATAGTAAACTCACACATGACAGCACTTACAACGGGTGAACTTACAAGTTTATTAACATATTCAATCCAGATTTTATCGAGTTTGATGATGTTAACAATGATTCTTGTAATGTGCACAATGTCTAAGGCTTCTGCACAAAGAATAGTTGAAATATTAGATGAAGAACCAGATTTAAAGAACAAGAAAAATCCAATCGAAGAAGTAAAAAATGGAGACATAGAGTTCAAAAATGTTGGATTTAGCTATGTTGGAAAAAGGAATAAAGAGGTATTAAAGAATATAAATCTAAAAATAAAATCTGGGGAAACAGTTGGAATAATTGGTGGAACCGGAGATGGAAAATCTAGCCTAATTAATCTAATTCCAAGATTATACGATGTTTCAGAAGGAAAAGTATTGGTCGGGGGAGTAAATGTAAAAGACTATGACTTGAAAGTATTAAGAGACCAAGTTGCAAATGTGCTTCAAAAAAATGTATTATTCTCTGGAACAATAAAAGAAAATATTCGCTGGGGAGACGAGAATGCATCAGACGAAGATATAGAAAGAGTGTGCAAATTAGCACAAGCAGACGAGTTTATACAAGGGTTTGATAAAAAATATGATACATACATAGAACAAGGGGGGACCAACGTATCTGGCGGACAAAAACAAAGACTATGTATTGCAAGAGCCTTGCTAAAGAAACCTAAAATTTTAATTTTAGATGACTCAACTAGTGCGGTAGACACAAAAACAGACAGCTTAATCAGAAAGGCATTTAGAGAAGAAATTCCAAACACGACAAAGATAATAATTGCACAAAGAATTTCATCTGTACAAGATGCAGATAAGATTGTGGTTATGGACAATGGAAGAATAGACGCAATTGGAACTCATGAGGAGTTATTAAAGAGTAATAAGATTTATCAGGAAGTTTATGAGTCTCAAACCAAAATGACGGAAGAAATACCAGAGTAGGAAGGAGGATAGTAGAATGAAAAAACAAAGTATCAGTATTCAAACACTAAAAAGATTATTTGGATATATAACAAGGGATTATAAGAAACAATTTGCAATAGTAGTTATTTGCATAATATTAAGTGCGGTAGCAAGTGTTTCTGGGGCCCTTTTCTTACAAAAATTGATAGACAATTACATAACACCATTGCTATCAGTAGAAAATCCTGTGTTCACACCATTGCTAAAAGCAATCTGCACACTTATTGCAATCTATTTAGTTGGAATTGTATCAACTTATATTTACAATAGAACGATGACTGTGATTGCACAAGGTACTGAGAAAAACATAAGAGATGAAATGTTCTCGAAAATGCAAACTTTTCCAATAAAATATTTCGATACGAACACTCATGGAGACATCATGAGCCATTATACGAATGATGCAGATACTTTAAATGAAATGATTTCAAGAAGCATGCCACAGCTTATATCGTCGACTGTTTCGATAATCGCAGTATTCTGCTCTATGTTATATGTGAGCTGGCAGTTAACAATATTTGTATTAGCTTTTGTGGCTATAATGTTAGTAGTATCTAAGAATATTGCAGGAAAAAGTGGTAGATATTTCGTAGAACAACAAAAATCAATAGGAAAAGTAAATGGCTACATTGAAGAAATGATAAATGGTCAAAAAGTAATAAAAGTATTTACTCATGAAGAAAAGGCAAAAGAAGGATTCGATAAGATAAATGACGAATTATGTGATAATATGACGAAGGCAAACAGGTATGCAAATATATTAATGCCTGCACTTAACAATCTAGGAAACATTGAATATGCATTAGTTGCAATAATTGGTGGAGCATTAGCCATAAATGGTAAGGTAAGTTTAACAGTCGGAGCGCTTGCATCATTCTTGCAATTATCTAAGAGCTTTAACCAGCCAATAATGCAAATTTCGCAACAATTAAATTCTGTTATAATGGCTCTAGCCGGAGCAGGAAGAATATTCGAGCTAATGGACCAAGAGTCAGAAATAGACGACGGAAAAGTAACACTCGTAAACGCAAACATAGACGAAAATGGCAATATTACGGAGTCAAAAGAAAGAACTAACAAATGGGCATGGAAAGTTCCAAACGATGATGGGACACGCAAATATGTTGAATTAAAAGGTTATGTAATATTAGAAAATGTAAGTTTTGCTTATGACAAGGAAGAAATACTGCACGACATAAGCCTATATGCAAAACCAGGTCAAAAGATAGCCTTTGTTGGAGCAACCGGAGCTGGAAAAACAACAATAACAAACTTAATAAACCGTTTCTACGATGTTCAAAAAGGAAGAGTTACATACGACGGAATCGATGTAAAAGACATAAAGAAAGCAGATTTAAGACGTTCACTTGGAATGGTTTTGCAAGACACAAATCTATTTACAGGAACAATAAGAGAAAATTTAAAATATGTATGTGATGGAGCATCAGATGAGGACATGATAAAAGCAGCTAAAATTGCGAATGCACATGACTTTATAGAAATGCTTCCAAAAGGCTATGACACAATGCTTACGGCGAATGGTGGCAATCTATCACAAGGACAAAGACAGCTACTATCAATAGCAAGAGCAGCTTTGAACGATCCACCAGTAATGATACTAGACGAAGCGACATCATCAATAGACACAAGAACAGAAAAAATAGTACAAGATGGAATGGATAAACTAATGGAAGGAAGAACAGTGTTTGTAATAGCACACAGACTTTCAACAGTAAGAAACTCAAAAGCAATAATGGTAATGGCTCACGGAAAAATTATAGAAAGAGGAGACCATAAAACGCTAATTGCAGAAAAAGGACAATATTATCAATTGTATACAGGAGCATTTGAGTTGGAATAGGTTGCCAGTGCTAGGAGAGACAACCATATTTCCAATTAAAATAAATCAGAATGAGTACCTGTTCTAAGAAGTGTTAAGATTAAAATATCATTATCAATTTGATATACTAATAACCAATCTGGTTTTATATGACATTCATAGAATCCGTTCACTTTTGGGTTCTAATATATGATTACAATATTTAGGAGGTAAAGTTTCTCCGTTTGAAAGCATAGAAACAACTTTGACGAATTCAGTTTCATCAAAGTTGTTTCTCTTTTTTAATTTATTAAAATCTTTAGTAAATTTATTAGTTTTATAAATTGAATATTTACTCATTTTTATTTAAATCCTCCATAAGTTCTTCAACATTATTAAAAGCTGTATATTTACTAGGATTATTTTTTATATCTTTTGCTTCATTCATTGCTTCAATTGTTTCTTTATTATATTTAGGAATTTCTATTTTAAATGGGATGCTGGCTGTTAAAGTGACTTGACGTAAAAATAATTTTATTGCTTCTGCCATTGTTAATCCTAAATAATTTAGAGTTTTTTTAGATTCTTTTTTTAATTCTGGCTCTATTCTAATATTGATATTTTCTGTTTTAGGCATTTTGTTCACCTCCATAACATATTATACTCATAATAACACAATGTATATACAATGTCAACACTAATATATAATATATGCAGAAATTTCTTATTTATTCAAAAATTTAAAAAAGTCATTTATTTGTCACTTTGATATTGTATTATAATTTCAGTAAAAGAAAATTTGAAAAGAAGGGAAAATATAATGGAAATTTTAAGAGTTGAAGATTTAGTTAAGACTTATGGAAAAGGTGAAAATCAGGTTAATGCAGTTGACCACATTTCATTTTCGATAGAGAAAGGAGAATTTGTTGCAATAGTTGGAGCTAGTGGAAGTGGAAAATCTACGTTGCTACATTTGTTAGGCGGAGTTGATAGACCAACATCAGGTAAAGTATTCATAGATGGAAAAGATATCTATTCTTTAAATGATGATAATCTAGCAATATTCAGAAGAAGACAAATTGGCTTAATCTATCAATTTTACAATCTAATACCAATATTAAATGTAAGAGAAAATATAACATTGCCATGTGACTTAGACGGACAAAAAGTTGATGAGAAAAGATTAGATGAGCTAATAAAAACATTAGGGTTAGAAAAAAGAGAGAAGCATCTGCCAAACCAATTATCTGGAGGACAACAACAACGTGTATCAATAGGAAGAGCAATGATAAATAATCCAGCATTAATGCTAGCCGACGAGCCAACAGGAAACTTAGATTCAAAGGCTAGTGATGAAATAATATCATTATTAAAATTATCAAACAAAAAGTTTAACCAGACTGTTGTAATAATTACTCACGACTTAGAAATAGCAAAAGAAGCAGAGAGAGTTATAACAATAGAAGATGGAAAGATAATAAAGGATGAGAGGAATGTATAATGAATGTTTTAAATAAGTTGACTAAGAAAAATTTATTGCTTAATAAGAAACGTACTGTTGTTACTATTATTGGAATTATGCTTTCTACTGCGCTGGTTTGTGCGGTTGCAGGATTGGTCACGAGTGCACAGCAGACGTTTGTAAATCTTATTAAGAATTCTGACGGAGATTATCACATTTCGTTTTCGAATGTGCCACAGGAACAGCAAAAGTATATTACGCAGAACAATGCGGTTGATAGTTATTATACTACAAAAGAGCTTGGATACAGTAAGTTTGAGAGTATTCAAAATGAGGATAAACCATATATTTATGTGGTTGCTATGAATGAAAATGCTTTCGAAAAAGGTGCATATAAATTGATAGAAGGTCGAATGGCTCAAAATGAGAATGAGATTGTTATTCCACAACATTTAATTGATAATGGTAGAGTAAAGATTAATGTTGGAGATAAGATTACTTTAAATGTTGGAACAAGAGAACTAATGGACGGCAGTAAGCTTAATCAAAAAAATCCATATCTTGCAAGTTCGTCAAAAGAATATATATATCAAGAGACTGGAAAAGCCGGAGACAACGAAGATTATGAGGAACAAATTGTTGATGGACAGACAAAAGAATATACTGTTGTTGGAATAATGAAAAGAACTAACACAGGGCTTGAGCCTTATTCTGCACCAGGCTATACGGCAGTTACATATTCAAACGAGGGTGGCAATATTGGTAACACAGATAAAAAAGTTTCAAAAACATCCAACTTCTATGTAACTCTAAAAAATCCAAAAGAATATGAAAATGTAATGAATCAAATTAAAAATACTATAGAAGCTGAAACTGATAGTGAAATTGAAGTAGATATTAATAAGGACTTATTAAGATTTGAAGGAGTTCTGAGTGAGAGTATATTAGGTGTTTTGTATAGAATTGCTGGTGTTATTATAGTAATAATAGTTGTAAGTAGCGTGTTTGTAATAAGAAACAGCTTCAGCATTTCTGTATCTGAAAAAACAAAACAATATGGAATGCTAGCATCTGTTGGAGCAACTAAAAAACAAATAAAAAGAAGTGTTTTACTAGAAGGATTATATATTGGTATAATTGCAATTCCACTTGGAATCTTATTAGGAATTGTTGCAATAATAATTTTACTATGGATTGTAAATTTGTTATTAGTAGACATGATGGAAGGCACATCATTTGTATATGATGTACCAGGAATGGCAATTTTAATTTCAGTAGTAATCTCTGGCATTACAATATTTTTATCATGCTTAATTCCTGCAATAAAAGCATCTAAAATTCCACCAATTGAGGCAATACGTGGAACAGATGATATAAAGATAAAGACGAGAAAAATAAAAACATCAAAATTAACGAAAAAATTATTTGGAATAGGCGGAGTAATTGCAAGAAAAAACTTAAAAAGAAATAGAAAAAAATACAGAACAACAGTAGTGTCGCTAGTTGTAAGTATATCAATATTCATAGCACTTTCATCATTTTTAACTTATGGACAGATGATGACAGGTTCATATTATACAGATTTGAGCTATAACATAGCTGTAAATGGTGGAAATGAAGCATTATATGAAAAAATTGCGACATGGAGCGGAATAAATAGCTACAGTTATTCATACCAGACTAGTGCTGAGATAGACGTAAACAAATATGGAACAGACTTTGCTAAAGAAGAATTAGAAAATAAAAAACAGATATATGAAGAAGACTTCCCAGAAGATGTTGGAAAATATGAGTATAATACTCTAGGTTTGACAATTGTTATGGTTAACAATGACTACTTCAAGTCATATGTAAAGAGCCTTGGAATGAACGAGAAAGATTATTCAAATATAGCAATACTTGGAGACGACATGATGCATTATCTAGGGCAAGGAAAATCAAAGGTTGAGCATTATTTTAATGTTAAAGCTGGAGAATCAATGGAAGTTACTATGGATGATGAGCAAAAGCAAATAAAAATTTCTAAAATTACAACAGAAAGACCAATGGGATATGAAAGCTGTTATACAGAGGGAGGCTACTTATTTGTATCTGAGGACTATCCAGTAGTTACTAAAGATAAGAGTGAATTAAATAGTGGAAGTCTATGCATAGATGCACAAAAACCATCAGAAATAGAAAACAAGCTAACAGACCTTAAAAAAGAAGGCGAAGAATTTGAAGATATAATGATAACAAATTTAGCTGAGTATGCAGATCAACAAAAAAGAATAATAATACTAGTATCAATATTCTTGTATGGATTCATAGCAGTAATCACACTAATTGGTGTAACTAACATATTCAACACAATAACAACAAACATGATATTACGCTCAAAAGAATTCGCAAACCTAAAATCAATAGGAATGACAACAAAAGAATTTAACAAAATGATAAAATTAGAGAGCATAATGTATGGAGCAAAATCATTGCTAATAGGAATACCAATAGGGCTTTTTGGCTCGTATGAAGTATTCAAATCATTCACAAACTCAATAGACTTTGGATTCATAGTACCATGGCAAGCAATAATAATTTCTGTAATATTCGTATTTATAATAGTAGGACTAACAATGAAATACTCACTAAACAAAATAAACAAACAAAATATTATAGAAACAATAAGACAGGACAATATATAAAATTATAAATATTAATAAGTTGTAACTAGCAAAAGACTGGATTATAATTAATCTGGTCTTTTTGTTTGAAAAAAATTTGTATAACTGATGCTATTCGTAGTTTAGTATGATATAATGTAATGGAAAATAGAGGTTGGGAGAAAATAGCAATGAAAAGTAAGAAGTTTATAATTATTGTAATAAGCATTATTCTAATATTAGCGATATCTGTGGGAATAGGAATAACGATTTATTTTAACAATAAACCTAAAAATAAACCGGAAAACGTATTGCAGACTTTTGCTTCATATATTAATG
>JABLTL010155806.1_pt1 | contig 13309 bp, 14 predicted proteins | sample 7160151 | NCBI WGS metagenome assembly JABLTL01 (sample SAMN14651223, study PRJNA627086) | human gut metagenome | isolation source: feces | host: Homo sapiens
AATTATTACGAAAAGAAGAATGTTATGTACACAGAGGGGTTTATCAATTCCTTATCATTTAATAAACCTAGTGGTGTTACCGAACCTGCAATTAGATTCATAATACTCATCAAATCTTGTTCTGAAGCAAAACTTAAACTCCTTGTATTATTTTTGGTTCTAAATTCTTTTAAATCAATTTTTTTATTTCCTTTAATAGTTATAAGATAATAATTGTTTTTCTTGTCATCACGAACAAATAAGTTTTTTGCATCATATTCTGGGTATGGCATTTCAACTTCAGATAATTCATTCATATTAAAAACTGCTTTATGTTCAGTTACTTCATACCATATATTTTTGCTTTTTATAAAATCATATATTTCTTGTTTGTTCATATTTTCATCTCACTTTCAAATTACTATTTGTTTAACTAATCAATAGATTTAATTATTTATAAAATCTTAATACTTGATATTGATAATAATCATTGTTGTCTAAATAGCCAACAGAAATACCTTTTCCGTTATATGCTGTTTTACCAGTAGTTGATTTAGTTTTTGCTTCCTCTAATAATGTATTAATTTCATTTTCTGTTGCTTCATTATAATTTGCTTTTATTAAATGTTTAGCATATGTAAGTGCATCATCACCATACTTACTAGTTTTATCTACATAAATGAGCATATAATCTACAATGTCCGTTGTTTTATCTCCAGTATATTTTTTTGGAACAACTACTAATGAAACACCATCGACTAATCCATACCAATACTGATTATTATATTCAGTTAAATAATCAGTTGATGCTGGATTTAATGTACTATTATCTGCAACTTCAGTATTAAATTTTGCAACTAAAACATCAGCAGTTTCTTTTTCAACAGAGCCATATTTTTCTTGACTTTCTTGTAAATCTTTTTTAGCATCCTCTACACTAGAATTGCCACATCCTGTTAATCCTAAAACCATAACCCCACACACTAAAATAGCAAATAATGTCTTTTTCATAATCAATCCTCCATTTCAACAAATTACTATTTATCTCTTTGGTATATTAATATTATATCACATACATTTATATTTTTAATAATAATTTTTCTATAATAAAAGATTAGAAGTTAATCTAATCCTTTACTAGTTTTCTTTAGTCGTACAAATACCATTATGGTCTTTAAAATAATCTTCAATATGAGCTACTACTTGATTAGCATCTTCATATTTTATTATATCAATATGATTAGATATAAAAGCATCTCCACCACTATTTATTACTTGATAGTTTTCATTATATTCTACTTCATATAAATATTCTTCATTATCTAGATTACAAGTAAGTTCGTAAGAGCCTACTACTTTTTTACTTTTTATTCTTGATGAATTAAAGTTAGTAGCAATAAATATTATTATACCTAAAATAAATATTGTTACTAGAAAGATACCAATAACTTTTAATATTTTTATAGTTAAGCCTGCTAGTTTCTCAGTATTACTTACCTTCTCTACTAGGATATTATTTATATCATTATCTACTAGTTCATCTAGACTTACCTTAAATATTTTAGATAACTCTTTGGCCTGTCTTATATCAGGAGTAGTTTCTTCTAACTCCCACTTTGATATTGTCTGTCTAGTTACTCCTACTAACTCTCCTAATTCTTCTTGTGAAAGATTATTCTTTTTTCTTAAACTTGCTATTTTATTTCCTAAGTTCATACTTTTTTCTCCTTTCACAAAAAATTATATTATATTTCTTTATTAAGTTCTACCAATAATCTATTGAAGATACGCTAGTATTATTAACATTATATATTAATCTAAATATTTTACATATAATTTGTAGTTAATGATATATTAAAAGATTATTTAATAGATAATTTTCATTTTCTTGCTATTATTACTTCTGCTAATAACATAGTTAATTGTATTTTGTAAAAAATGATGTTTTGTAATACTTAAACTTGTCTCTTGACTCCTTCTATTTGAACTTGTTCCATTTCTATATTTTTTAAATATTCCTTTAGTGCCTGAACCATTTTCTGATATCCAGATTCACCCATATTATTAGAAACAAAATTATCATGTGGATAGAAGCCTCTTCTTTCTGCTAAATGATTATCTCCAAAGTCCCATATCTGATAAGCTGATGTAAATTCAGAGAAACTTTTACCATCGGCAGCTTCAACAAAACTTTTAGCAGCATCGATAAATGAACCACCATTTTGAAGAATCCAATTTTCAATTCCAACTCCTCCTAATCCTCCTTGTGGAATTTCTCCACGATTAGGTTTATATGCTTCGGCCTGTTTTAAAACTTGTTTGGCAAGTAAAATATTAGCAACTACATATTTATATTTTTCGGGACTATTTCTTTGAATAGTAGTAAGTCTATCTTGTAATGCCATATCAGTTGAATATAATACTTTGTCTGTTTTTTGAGTAAATGTTATATCAATATCTACATTAGTATCATTATCTATTTGAACCTTCTTTAATCTAAAATCTCCATTCAGTGTTAGTTCAGAAGAATTCTCTCTATCAAAATTTCTTAGTATAGTTTGCTTTAACTCATTTAATTTTGATAAATTTGATAATATTTTATTATCTAATCTCAACATAAAATCAAAATCTCCATCACCTGGTTTATTAGTTCCTCTTCCTGTTGAGCCAGTATCAATTAATTCTACAAATCCCTCTGTTAGGTCTCCATCAATATTGGTTTTTAAATGTAGTCCTAATTCCTCAAGTGATTTTTTAATAATATTATTAATTTTTTCTCTTTTTACTTGAACTTCATAATTACTTTGTTCTATTTGGCTAGCTAAATATTCAGTTTCTTTCGTTACTAGGTTTTCAGAAAAAGAATAGTCTTGCTCTCCAAAGTAAGATAAACCACTCATTTTTGCTCTTAATTCATCATAATCTTTTGGGGTAAATATAATCTTACCTTCCTTATTAGCTACAGGAATATAAAAACCATTCATTGTAATTTCGAGTCCAACTCTTGGATCATATGGTTCCATAACAATATAGTTTATTTCACTAGAAGCAAATCCTGTTCTAATTCCATAATGATCCGGTCCACAAACTCCTGTATAGAATACTTCCATTTTAGACATATCTCTTTTTGTCTCTATTTCTCCTTCAATTGTTCTAGTTGATATAAATCTATCATCATTTTTTAACACAAGCCATAGAGGACCATACTCATTAGCAGCTGTTTCAGACATCTTTGCCTTTATCGTTCCATCTGTTCTCATTATCATCGATATATCAGTATCAAGAGGGGTTGCATCACTATCAATGCTTGATCCTAAATATTCTTTGGAAACGCTACCATTTTGTAAAATGTTTCTTAGATATGTAATACCGCCAATACCTTTAATAAAATCTCCTTTTTCTAAAGTCATATCTGAATTAGAGGCATTTCTATTTCGTAAATCAGCAGTTTTAATTTTTTTATCAATATATTCCTCAGCTTCCTTTAATGTATCTATTCCAGCAAAACCACAAAACATTCGTATAACTCTATCTGCTAAATTATATTCTGATGTTCCATTTGGAGATATTTTTTTTGAAAGCTCATAAATATCTTTTATAACATTTCCACTAGATATAAATGTTTCATTTTTTCCTTTCATAGTATTTTCGTATAAAGTTGCTAAATGCTTACTAAAGGTTAGTAATTCTTGTTTTTCATTTTCATTAAGTATATCAAATTCTATTTGGTTGTTTTTTATGCGTTCATATAGTTCTGAACTAACTTCAATATTTCTTAGATATGAATTAACAGATTTGTTATTAGAACCAAAAGCAGATTTAATTAAATCTGAAAATACTATTATTTTTCTACTTGCATTAGATGATTTCTTTAATATAGGTGATATTTTAGATTTTTCAAAATCAAATCCTTGAAAATCAGGATGTAATATTTCAAAGCAAGAATATACTTTTCCAACAGTTGGAATATTATTTCTTATAAATTTATCTTCTATTTTATTTAAATTTTCCAAAGGATTATTTGATCCCAATATTTGACTAACAAGTTCTTCTCTTAGCCTGAATATTTCACTTGAATTTGATAAGTTGAGTCTTGATAAAACATCAGAAACAAGTTTTATATTTTCTGTGTTAATACTATTTTCGAATTTCGTAATAAAGTTTTTAAATAATTTTTGTAATACATTATCTTGTATTTTAGAGTATGCTAATATTACTTCTATGCGTTTGTAGTTTGCTTTCTTCATGTTATCAGAATTACTAAACAATGGAATAAACCAGGATATATCTCCTGAAAAACCATATACAATATTCGTTTTATCAAATATTTCAATTAGTTCAGGATTATCGCTAAAATCTTTTAATGTAAATTCTCTATTATAGAATTTATTTCTAATTTTATCTGAAACATTTTGGCTTAAAAACAATGTTGGATTATTATTTTTAAAATGACTTGGAACACTTTCATCATATTTCATATTATCATCAATAATACTTTGTAAAATTGCTTTGTCTAATTCATCTAACAAATCATCCTTGGAATAATTTGAATTAAAATCAAAATTTTGGAATTTATTATTTTCAAAAACTTTTTCGATATATTTTTCGTATAAAAGTATTATATCAAAAGCATCACTTGAGCCAACTACTTGTTCTATGCCACTAATTAAATTAATTTGTTCAGATTCATTTTCTTTATTTGTAATATTAATAGGCATATACTTAAATAAAACTTCTAAATCGACATTCTTTAAATATTCTCTATAGGAAGGATTTGATAAAATAAATTCTGAAGAAATATTTCTATTATAAAATGCTTCTTTCAATTCCAAAGGTGCATTTTTATCTAAAAACATTGAAGGATATTTTTTTATTAATTTTTTTGGAATGATTTTTGGGTAAGTACATCTTTCTTCAATAATGATTTTTCTTAATAATTCATTTATTTTATCTGATATTTGGTTTATATCATCATTTATAGAGAATCTCACCCTATATTGAGAATAATTAAGTATTCTATTATCAAATAAAGCATCTAAAGCATCACTATATTCAGTAATAAAATTCATAACGCCTTTAACATCAGTTTTACTACTTAAAAATCTATAAATACTCTCTTTACCATCTAATGTATTACAGCCTTCTACTTCTACTTCTCTATTCTTGTAATATGCAAAACACAAACTCAAATCTTTTCCATTTAAATATGGAATATATTCTGGATGACTTAATAATAATTGAGGAGTCATTGATTTTGTATAAAAATGTTTTTGTAAATCTTCAGGGGCCTGCTCTGAAATAAATAATTCTGGATTTTTAATTCTAAATTCTCCTGTTATTCCTCTGTAGTCTAGTGCATCTTTAGAATCCGAAGGACCATATATTATCATTCTTCTCATGGCTTCATAAAATTCATCTTTGGTATATGGCCTATCAATATACCTTCCTTTTTCATCTATATTATTTCTTGTATCAAGAGTTCTTTTTTTGTCAGTCACTCTACCAAAATACGATAAATATATAGAACCCATCGACTTCAACATTTTACAATTATTTTGGGTGAAAAAATGTCCACACTCATTATCAAAATCAACAGTATTTTTTAGTCCAAAATAGCGGACAAAATCCATAACATTTGTGTTTAATAAATCCAAAAATGGAATAGGTATATTGTAAACATAATCTTTAGGTAATGATTCTAATTCTTCAACTATTTTTGTTGCCGCCCATTTATTAAAGTACTCTAAATATTCTTCCATCGATGAGTACTTAAAGATTTCCTTATACTGCTCAGTTGTTAGCGTTATTCTTGCATTTTTTTCTATTGTTTTGCTTAGTATATCATCAGTATATATTTTAATAAATTCTTGTTTTTCTTTTTCTGAATTAAGGGAAGATATATTATTAAAAAATGTATAAATATCACTATTTTCTATTATGAACTTATTTTCTACAATTAAAGATGCGATAACACCATAATTGGACATAAATTCTTTTAACATAGCATCTGTAATATGATTCTTATTTTCGTTATCTTTTAGTAAACAATAACTTAAATCTTTATTTTTAAATAAATTCCAATTGAGTACTATTTCTTCTAATCTAATGTTACCATCATTAAAGGAATTCATTAAATGTTCTGTTTTTTTATCATTGCTTTGGGAAACATCAAAAAACCTATCTGAATATACTTTTTTCATCTTAGAAGAATATTCTCTCAAGGATATTTGATCTTTTACTAATTCATATAGGGCATTATTAATGTTTTCGGTTTGTGGATCAAGAGACATCAATATATCCCTGACTTGAAAATAACTACGTGTTGCACCGTTAATTAATTCCCAATCTAATTCTTTACATTTGTCAATACCAAACTTTTCTACGATTCTTCTATCAGATTCTTTAATACAAGAAATTGGTATTTTATCTTCTAATTGATACTCAATAAAGTCATTGAAGGAAAGAGTACACCTGTAAACATCCTTTAATATATTTTTGGGAACATTTAATCTTTTTCCAAATATTTGTTTTCTTTGATACTTATAATTCATCTGCTATCACCTACAATATCATTTTATCATATTTTATTTAAAATTGATATATTTTTAATTATAAATAGAAAAAAATCAGATTTTTATCAAGATTCATATTTTTTTATTTGCCTTCTTATATATTTATTGTAGTGCGTACTCTTTTTTATAATTAATTTATCATAGAGTAAATATTTAACTTATATTCTTTTTAGATTACCACAATTTATAAATACTTTTTTATTATAAGTAAACCTCTTTATATTAGTATCACTTGGTAATTCTATTACTTCTAATATCCAATCTTTAATATTTACTAATAGCTTTAAGTTATCTTTTACTACTAAATAGTATGGTGATAAATCACTTACTCCTTTAATTAAATCATAGTCTCCTCCAGTAAAGATATTTAGAAGTCCTTCTAGTTTGCCTAATTTATTTGAATAACTTAATATGTATACTTTCCATGGACTTGGATAGTATTCTTCTAGTATTTGTTTATATGAAGTAATTTTATTTTTATATTTATCTTTATCTAATTTCTTTTTCATCGATACTGCTGGTAAATTATTACTACTATCTAATAGATAATCTACTGTTACATTAAATAATTTAGATAGTTCTTGTAAGTTACTTATATCAGGAATACCTTCATCACTTTCCCATTTTGTTATTGCTTGCCTTGATACATTTAATATATCGGCAAGATTTTCTTGTGATAGTCCAAGTCTTTTTCTTATTTCTCTTATTTTTTGACCTAATGTCATATTATCCCTTCTTTCATTAACTATTTTATAATTAAAGTTATGATTTTACTAGCAACATTAGTTTACATTAGTGCTACTTTGCGTAGCAATTACATTTTTTCACATATCTCTAATAATTTATTCACGGTATTAGCAGTTCTTATAGTTATATAATCTTTTATATCTGCCTGTGTGCTTCTTACCCACCAAGTACTTTTTCTATAGTTCTTTAAATCATAAGACCAGAATATTTTATTTTTATATTCTTTTATTTGTTCTAAGCTATGATTAGGTTCTCCTAGCCCATTATATACTTCTTTATAGGTATATGGTTCTATTATAAATATTATATTATCATATATTTCTTTATTACCAGTATTCCAAAAACTAGGACTATTATCTAATAGTTCTTTTAGTTCTTTATAAGTAATTATATATACTGGTATATCTAGATTAAATTTATCTTTAATCATATTATGAATATTATTAGTTATAATACTCTTATCTTTGATATCACTAGTAAATATTAGATTGCCACTATTAAGATAAGTAGTTACATTGTGATATCCAAGATTCTCTGTTTCTTTTTTTAAAGTTTTCATATCTATTTTGTTTTTACCACTTATATTTATTCCTCTAAGTAATACTATATATTTCATAAATGCCTCCTATTTATATTTCTATTATTTTGCTCCTATCAAATTATTTTTATTTTCTTTTTCTATTTGTTTTAAACTTTTATCTGGTGTCGGTAACTCTTCAGGCATTGTGCCTCCTAATTCTTTGATAGTGTTTCTTATCTTGCTTCCCACTTCATAATGAGTTTTATTTGCTTCACCTTCAGTACTTATATTTTCCCTTTTTAATTTTTGTTCTGTTTGTGATATTCTAAACAGATTAGCAATTAATTCTTCACTACCCATATTATCTAATATATCTTCTCTATACCTTAATCCTTTTCTTTTAGCAATATCATCAGCGGTTTCACCATTATATAATCCCTTATAACCAGCATTATGAAACTTATCAAAGTTTTTAACACCAGCATCTTTTGCAGTTTTGTTTAATGAGTAATTACCTTTTTTAGTTAAACTTCTTTGATATAGTCTTTTTTCATCTTCCGTTAAACTTGAATATCCTCTTTCGGTTAATTCCATCTTTCTGGTTTGTATAGCAAAATAGGTTTGAGCAAGAGCAACACTTTTCTTCCTGCTATCACCATTTTGTGCTATCAAGTAGCAAGCGTATCTTGATAACTTGTAATCAGGAACTTCTCTTTGACCGCCATTACCTAAACTTATCATTTTGGCGGCTCCGCCAAAATGTTCTGAAGCCTTATAATCACTTGATTCACAAGCAATTTTTGCTTTATCAATTACACCTTCGAATTTTCTCCATTCAGTATATTGTAGTGCTTCTTGTAACTCTCTCGCAAACCAGTATTCATTCCCATATTCATCGATATGTTTAATACTTTCGAATGTATTATTATTAACTTCTAAATTATTCATTTTATTTCCCCCTAACTAAGTTAATTTTTTAATAGAAAAAGTATTTTTTTCTATACCTCTATTATACCATAACAAAAGACAGATTTATTATAATCTGCCTTAAGTATACACTATTTTTACAATTTATTTATCCAGTCATTTATTTCTTCTTTACTAGTTACTAATTCATCGGAGTAACTTTCAAAGACAATGTTCTTTTCATTTATAACATTTGAATTAGGACAGAGTTTTTTTATTTCTACAAATGTTCTTCCAAGCCATCCAGCATTAGTGGCAAATAGTATAATAGTCTTACTAAATAAGTTATATTTATTTAAAAACTTTCTTATTGTCAAAGCTGCATTATACCACTATACAATGACTTTTTAAAATCAATTCAAAATTCAATTAACATTAGTACTTTTTATAATGCAAATCAGACTTATTAATAACCGATAATTCTGTTTTATACCCTATTGGTTGAACATTTCCTATTACTACATTCCCAAACATAATTGTACCATCTGGGTATATTAATTCTTTATTAACAACAAAATCATTTAATTTATCAACAAAAATTATTGATTTTTCTTTATCATAAATCATTTTTCCTAAATATTCTTGTTTAAAATCATTAGTTGCTATTATTCGACTAAAGACATCAACAAAATCATCTCTAGTATATCCTCCTTCAATAAAATTATAATAAATTGTAGGATTAACTTTAACTATGTTTTCTATAAGTAAATTCTTAAGAATTTCTGTCTTTTTAGAATTTGTTTTGCTTGTATTATAAATTTTAGAAAAGTATTCGCAAGCATTCCTTATATTATCAAAATTGCTATGTTCATTATTAGAAAAATTTCTTATAATAACATCTAGAGTAATTCCACATAATTCATCTACTGCTTCAAATATATTTTTAGATAGTAAGTTTCTTTCGATTGCATATTTCATATTTTTTGGGAAATTTTGAATCAAAAGATTTTTATATTCTTCCTCACTCATTTGATTATCAAAATTTTTCTTATTTTTTAAATAATCTTCAATAGTCGTTTTATCCCCATGATATGAATAATTTAATATAAATGTATTAATACAATCTTTAAGTGTAGTTAATTCATTTTCATTCAAAATGCTTTTCAAGTTTTCTGTTATTCTATTTAAAATATCGTTTTTTATATTAGGATTATCTTCATACATTAACTTGTTAAATAAAAAACTATTTTTGCCCAATATTATCATTAAATTTTGATAGAAAACTTTATTTATTGTGTATTTGTGTGAGGGTTGGGTTTTAAAATCATTAAGATGAAATCTTCCCCGTTTTCTAAATTATTTATAGTCATATATGTATAATTTATATCACTAAACTCCAATTCATCTTGTCTTTGACTAACTACAGCTTCTTCTAATTTATTCAAAAATGATTCGCGATATTTAAAACCTTCCATTAAAAAATGGCTTTTTTCTGTTTCTAAAGAACCAATTACATGACCAGCTTCATGTATTAACAAAGTTAATGCTTCATGTTTATTTTTGTTAGTCCAATCAAATTCAATTTTCTTTTTACTTTTATATGTTGCACCACTATTTACTCCTATAGTACTTCTTGGAACAAAGGTATACTCATTTAAAAATTTAATTGTTTTTTCTTTGCCAAAAAGGCTTATCATTTCTGGTAGTAATTCTATAGTATAATCTATTAATATTTCATCACAATTTTTACTACTCATTAATTGTCTAATCGTATCTTCTGACCACATAATTTTTACTCCTTTAAATTTAATTTTAATATTTGCTGTAATTAACATAGCATAAAAATAGAAAACTTCCTTTATTAAATTTTCTCTATCCAGTCATTTATTTCTTCCGTGCTAGTAACTAGGTTACTACTATAACTTTCAAAAACAATATTTTTTTCGTTAATAACATTTGAGTTAGGACATAATTTTTTAAAATCAGGGAAAGTATGTCCTAACCATCCAGCATTTGTTGCGAATGGATATATCTTTTTTCCTGATAAATCATATTTCTTTAAAAAAGTTACTACAACAGGACTTATTGTATACCATCGTAGACTGATTTTTGGAAAATTTGTAAAAATTTTTTAATACAATTTCATATTTAAATTCATCTATGCTTTACACTATTTTTTTCTTGATATAACTGATGTTTATGTAGTAAATCTTCAGTCAAAAATAAATTTCCCTCATCGTCAGAAAAATATTCTTGTACTTCTTCTTCCAATCTTTTTTCTAATTCTTGTGGAGTTAATTCTCCTAATGTAAGATAATCAAAAAAATTTCCATTTTCCTTTTGATAATATAATTCTCTTATTGCTTGTTTTGTAGTTCTTCCATAAAGTACATCTTGTTGTACAAAACAATTTGCTAATGCCATTAATTTATCACTTACATTTCCAACTAAATCATCACTACTAATTGGTACAGATATTGTAATGGTATTTCCTTCTCCTCGAGCTGAATTATCAACAATTTTTCCCATTATTCCTTCACTAATTAGATTTTTTACAATGTTTTTATTTTCGTCATTTAAAGTATCATAAGAAATTCCAATAAAAGCTTCTGCAGTTTCATTTTCTTGTCCATCTACATTAGCCCCAGAATTAAATGTTTGAATATTTAAATCATATAACAATTCACATGCTTTCACACACGCCTCATCAGCATAGTATTTTATAAATTCTCTTGATAATGGAATACAACCTTCCGTACTACCAGCATTAAAAAAAATTTGAGATTCTTTTTCGTCATAACCTGTTATTATTCTTTTTGTATCTTTAATTTTAGTGTCCCTGCTCATATATTTTCTCCTTATAAAATTTTTCTATATTTCTATTATACCACAACGAAAGACGGATTTATTATAATTTGCTTTAATATACTTATTTTTACAACCTATCTATCAATTGTTGTTTTCCAAATATTCAATATACTCTTGAGGCAATTTAATTTTAAAAGTTTCTCCTATCGTTTTTATTAAATCATTCATTTTACTATATATATTTCTTTCATCACACTATTTTTTAAATTTTATTATTCTATTTCATTAATAGATAATTTTACTGTACTAAAAAACGAACTTTGCTTTAATAGTATATTTGTGTTTTTTCTTATTGTTAATTCGTTCGAAACAGCAAAAGGATATATTTTAGTGTCATAAAAATTAAAATTAATTGCAAAAATGTTTGTTTGATTACTTTGAGTGGTTAATTTAATTGTTTCCCCATTCTTATTCAGAAGCATTTTTGCAATTATTAATTTCAATATTTAAATTTTTAATTAGTTCAATTAGTTTTTCTTTTTCATAGCCAACTACTATACCAAAAGAAACTAAAATACTTGCAAACTGTTTTTTTCTATAAACATTTATTTCCATATTTTCCTCCTATACTATTATCAACTATATTTTGTTATATTTATTGTAATTATTTTTTTCTTAACTTAAATGCTTTGTTATTTCTTGTATCATTTCTAATATAAGGTCTTTTTCTTGAGCGCAAATAATTCCTTTTTCCCTATACGCTTTGTCCATAGTATCAAATTCTTTTATAGATATACCAAGTTCTCTACAGTCTGACATTATATTACCAGAATATTCGTCAGCTATAAACTCCCAAAAATTAAATAATGATTCCAAAATATCTTCTATTACTATATCAGGTTTATTTAATCTGCCTAAATATACAAGCATATATAGTCCTACTGCTAACTGAACAAAATTTCTTGCATATTTAACTTTATGTGACATTAAATACATACCAATTGATATACAAATTCCTATATAATTAAAATTTAATAAATAAAATAAGTTTTTTGTTGATATAAATAATGATATAGCTACAGTCTCAAATATCAGCATAGTTATTAATATAATTTTATTTTCTTTAATCCACTTTAACATATTTCCATTCTTTCTAATAAATTGGAATTTGCATTTATCTTTTCTTAACAGGAAATTGAATCTCTGTTAAATAATCTTCTTCATTTTCTTTATTCCAACATCCATCAATATAACATTCTCTCGCATTATCTATTATCTCATATCCATTATCTTCAATGTATTTTAAAATAATATTATAAGAATCTCTTAAATTATTATAAGCTCCTTTGTGATAAATACATAATGCTGTAGTAGGATTTGATTTCATAAACTTAACTTTATCAGTTTCATTGCCTAATTTTTCAACTGCTTGTGCATATCTAATCTTAATATCTTTTTCTTTGTATTCTCCATCTAAATAACTGATATAACAATAATCTGGGTTTATGCACTTTAAGTTTGGATTTGCTTTTGCACATTCTGTTCCTGCTTGTAAAACAAATTCTGTAATTTTACTAAAATCCTCTACCATTCCATCACGATAATAAATAATGTAACTTGGAATGTCTTTGATAAAAATCTCATTTTTCATATTGTTTTCCTCCAATAAATAATTTATTTTAGAAAGCTCAATATTAAAATTAGCAATATTTTTCTCAATTTCATTTTTTCTTTTAAGGGATGTTCCCTCAAAAAAGAAAAACATAAAATGTAAGCC
>JABLTL010131463.1_pt1 | contig 13281 bp, 10 predicted proteins | sample 7160151 | NCBI WGS metagenome assembly JABLTL01 (sample SAMN14651223, study PRJNA627086) | human gut metagenome | isolation source: feces | host: Homo sapiens
CACGCACGGTTCCCGCAGGAATGGCGTAGTGGAAAATAACGCCGCACACGATGCCGAGCGCGAGCGCGATAAGAATGACCGAGGTAAGGCCCAGCTTGCGCTGCTTCTTGCCGGCGGTTTGGTTTTCGTTGGTCATGGTCGACCTTTCTATGGACTATTCAGCGAGCATGCCGTGGGCGCCCAGGTAATTTTTCACATCGTCTTGCCACGAAGGCATGGAATACACGCCGGTAAGGCGCATCATGAGGTTATCGAGCTCAATGCGATAGGCCTCGGCGGGGTCTTGGCGGCCAACGAGTGTCGTCGTGGGAACGCCCGCCAAATCGCACACGTGCTTCGCGAATTCAAAACGGCTGCACAAGCCCTTATCAGCTGCATGGAACGTGCCGAATTCGTCGCACTCGAGCGCGGCGACGATGAACTCGGCCAATGTGTCGACCGACGTGGGGCTTGCGTATTGGTTCGTGGGCACCTCGACGGTCTGACCCTCGCGGCACGCTTTCAGCAGACGGGCGATGAGGTCATCTTCGTTGGCGGTATATACCCAGCTCGAGCGAACGATAATATGGCGAGAGCACAGCTCGCGAACCAGGCGTTCGCCCGCTTCTTTCGACTTGCCGTAAATATGCGGAGGCAAGGTTTTGTCGAACTCGTTGATCGGGTGGGCGATAACGCCAGGGAACAGGTCATCGGTCGAAAGGTGCACAAGCGTTGCGGCGGAACTCGTCGCAGCGATGGCCAAATTGCGCGCACCGAGCGCATTGACCTTGTAAGCCAAATCGGGGTTCGCCTCGGCATCTTCCTTACGCGCCATAGCAGCGCAGTTGATGATGACCTCGGGGCGATAGGTGTCGGCATGCTGCACGACCGTGGTAAGGTCGGTAATGTCGACTTCGAAGTCGGGCGGAATGATGGTGTAGCGCGAGTGGTCGAGCTTGTGCTCAATGGCGCGGCCCAATCGTCCGCTTGCGCCGGCAATCCATACGACCGTTTTAGGTTCAATGAACATGGGAATCCTTCCAGATGATTTGGAAACCGCAAAAGTATACGCCACTTTTGCACGCTAAAGCGCTTCGATGGCGATTTTCTGTGCGATATGCCGGAAGGCTTTCGTCGCGCAGGCCCCAAAACCGCCCAACGCCATTGCGGCATTGGACTACCTGACATTTGCCTTACTTTCGAGGAGCGCACGCCTTCAACGTTCACCCCGAGTGCAATAATGTTCGCTGAAAAGGAGGGCACTATGGTAGAGAACAGCCTGCGAGATAAACGCATTCTGGTGGTCGATGACGAACCTCAGCTTCGCCATATGATTGTGGACGTGCTTCGCGCCGAGGGGTTTTGCGCGATTTCACAAGCTGGATCGGTCATGGAGGCGCTTGCCCTATTCCGCGAAACAAAGCCCCAGCTTGCGCTGCTCGATGTCATGCTGCCCGATGGCGACGGCTTTACGCTGTGCGAATATCTGCGATCTCTTTCCGCGGGCGCGCCGTTGCCCGTGATGTTTCTCACCGCGAAAAACGAAACCGAAGATCGCCTCGCAGGATTGCGCACGGGCGCCGACGACTACATCCCGAAGCCATTTTCGCCTCAGGAGCTCGTGCTGCGGGTATGCGCCGTGCTTCGTCGCTGCTATCCTGCCCAGCCCGATACGCTTCACCTTGCAGCGTGCACGCTTGATTTGTCGAACGCGGAAGCAATTCGCCCAAACGGCGAACGCGTATCGCTCACCGTGAAAGAGCGCGAGATTCTCACGGCGCTCGCGCGCAATGCGAACCGCATCGTCACGAGCGAAGCGTTGTGCGAAGCCGCGTGGGGCGACAGCTTCGGGTATGGGCAATCGCTCATGACGCACGTGCGCCGCATTCGAGAGAAAATCGAGGCCGACCCCTCGCATCCCGCTTCACTCGTCACGGCGAAGGGTCTTGGATATAAGCTTATTGTGCAGGGGTAACTCATGGGAGCCTTCAAGAAAAAAGCCCCGACGCCCACCCGCGATGCGGCCGCCCAATGGCGCATCAACCGCGCACGTCGCCAAAGCTTCGCGCCTGCGTATTTCGCGAAACAGGCCTTCTTATTCATCGGCCTTACGATGGTGGTGTTTTTCATCGACATAGCGGCGTATATCGTTTTCCAATTCGCGATTTACAACAATCCCGATTACGACGGGTCGCCCACCAGCACGACTTTCGAAGTCACCGACAACCTTACGACAACCGAGGACGAAAGCGGCGCGACAGTCTACGAGCTTCCTGACAACACGGCTTCGTGGCTCGACCAGCAAAATGCCTGGGCGATGCTCGTGGGAAATGACGGGGAAGTTCTCTGGAACCACAATGCGCCCCCAGAAATCGCGAATCACACCTATACCCAAAACGACATCGCAAATGCCGCGCGCACGTTCTATCTCGAAAACTACCCAGCATTCTTCGGAACAAGCCGTGACGATGGCACCATTATCGTGGGGTACCCCACGGACAAATACGTGGCGTTCCCCGTCAAATACCTAGGAAACCGCGAGTTCGTCGGACTCTTCATTCTGGGAATTGTCCTTATCTACCTCGACGCGCTCATCTTCTTTATGGTGTATAGCCTCTCAAGGCGCCGTATGCTCAAGGCGATTACGCCCGCCGTAGAAGCCCTTGACGATTTGGCTCATGGAGTCCCAACGCATATGGAAATGAAAGGGCCCCTGGCCGATATCGCCGAGAGCGTCAATGCCGCAAGCACAATCATCCAGCACAAAGACGAAGCCCGCAAGCGATGGGTCTCGGGCGTAAGCCACGACGTGCGCACGCCGCTCGCCATTTCAATGGGGCACGCCGAGCGCATCGCGAACGCGGCGAACACCCCGGCCGAGGTGAGGGAATCGGGCGAAGTCATCGTTCGCCAAAACGAACGCATTCGCGACTTAGTCGAAGACCTCAATATCGTCTCGAAGCTCGAGTATGATTCGCAGCCCATGAATATCGAGGCTATTCAGGTGGTTCCTTTCGCCCGCGGCATTGTGGCCGATTACCTTAACGCCGGCATCGATGCGCAATACGAGCTCGAGTTCTTTGACACGCCAGCGGTGCAAGAATGCACTATACAAGCCGATGAGCGCCTGTTGCGCCGAGCCGTGCGAAATCTCATCGACAACGCGATGCGACACAATGGCGAAGGGTGCAAGATTGCGCTCTCGCTCGACGTCGAGCCTTCAAGCATGCTCGCCATCACGGTCGCCGACAACGGGCGCGGCTGCGATACGTCGCGCATGGCCGCCCTCATGTCGCAAGCATCAACGCCCGATGCGAGCTACGACGCCCATGGCTTGGGACTCACGCTCGTGAGCCGCATTTCAATCATGCATGGCGGATACGTGTCGTTCGCAAGCGAACCCGAACGAGGATTCACCGCGACCATGCGCATACCCACCGCAATGCCGCAGAGCGAGCCGCCGCAACGCGTAAAGCGAGAAAGTCAGGCAAACGTAAGGTAGGCGCAAGGGCGCCGAAAGAAGCGTTTCGTACCTTTGGATTATCAGGTAAACCGAAGGAAGGAAACGCCATGGGCCATGTGCTTGAGGTCGACAACGTCGTAAAGCAATACGGAAAATCGAGGAAGGGATCAGGGGCGGCAACCCTCGCGCTCGCGGGAGTCAGCTTCTTCGTCGACGCGGGAGAATTCGTCGCCATCATGGGCCCTTCGGGGTCGGGCAAGTCGACGCTGCTCAACTGCATCTCGACAATCGACGCCCCGACCTCGGGGTCGATTCGCGTCGCCGGACGAGACGTCACGAAAATGCGCGGGGGAGAACTCGCGAAATTCCGCCGCGACCAGCTCGGCTTTGTGTTTCAAGATTCGAATCTGCTCGATACCCTCACCGTACGCGAGAACATCTCACTCGCGCTCACGATTCAAAAGAAACCGACGGGCGAAATTCCCCCTATGGTCGACGAAATCGCGACGAGGCTGGGCATCGCAGAGATTCTGGAGCAATATCCCTACCAAATCTCGGGCGGCCAAAAACAGCGCGCCGCGGCAGCGCGCGCTGTTATCACGAAGCCAAGCCTCGTTTTGGCCGATGAACCCACGGGCGCACTCGACTCGAAATCGTCCAAGCAGCTGCTTGAAACGTTTTCAACGCTCAACCGCATGGGCTCGACGCTTGTCATGGTGACCCACGACGCCTTCGCGGCAAGCTGGTGCTCGCGCATCATCTTCATTCGCGACGGCGCGCTCTATGGCCAAATCCAGCGAGGCGCGCTCAATCGCACGCAGTTCTTCGAGACCATTGTCGCCGCGACCACGCACATGGAGAGCGAGGCCGCCAATGCTCGTTAAGCTCGCCTTCGCGAACGTGCGCAAATCGGCGCGCGATTTCGCCGTCTACTTCTTCACGCTCGTGCTGGGCGTGGCGGTTTTCTACGCATTCAATTCCATCGCCGATTCATCAGCGGTGCAAAACTTGCCAACCGATGTCTCGGAAGTTGTGCAGCTCCTTTCCGACATCATCGCCGGCGTTTCGGTCTTTATCGCAATCGTGCTGGGCTTTTTGGTGCTGTATGCCAATGCGTTCCTTATTCGCCGCCGCAGGGCTGAATTCGGCATGTATCTAACGCTCGGCATGGGGAAGGGGGATTTGCTGAAAATCTCGGCCTGCGAAACGCTCATCGTTGGTGCCGCATCGCTCGCAGTTGGCCTGCTCGCAGGCATTGCGCTCTCGCAAGCGCTCACGTGCTTATGCCTTTCCATGATGGCGCAGCCCGTAGAAGGCGTGACCCTGTCGTTTTCGACGAAAGCGTTCGCGATGACCGCAGCGACCTTCGCGATCATCTTCGCTGTATCGATGCTTTGGAATTCTGCACACCTCGCAAAATCGAAGCTCATCGACCTGCTCGCAGGCTCGCGCAAGAACGACAAACCTCGCCTGCGCAACCTGCCGCTTTCGTTTGCCCTGTTCATTGTCTCTCTGTGTATCATTGGCTATTCATACTCCATGCTGCTGCGAACAGGGCTTCTTTCCGACGATATGTCGAACCTGCTCATAGAAACGATTCTCGTGAGCGTGGGAACGATGCTGCTCTTCTTCTCGCTTTCGGGTTTTCTGCTTAAGGCTGCGCAAATGGCAAAGCCACTCTACCTGCGCGGGCTGAACATGTTCTTCCTTCGTCAGCTCGCATCGCGCATCAATTCCACGTTCGTCAGCATGTCGGTCATTGCCATAACGCTCTTTCTTGCGCTCACAAGCGTATGCGGCGGCATTGGCATCGTCGACGCCATGCAGAAAAACGTCGAGAACGGCATACGATGCGATGCCTCTTTCACCAGCTATTACGCCATGAACGTCTATGACGAAAACGGCGACGTCAGCACGCGACCGCTCGTCAACGAACTCGTCGAAGATTCGAATTTCGATGCGGCTGTCGGCCTCTCGACGCTCACCGACCAATACGGGGCGCCTTCATGGGACAGCATGGTGGAAGATTCCGCGCAAATCAATTTCTACCCGAGCGACGTGTCGTTCGATACGCTGCACGACCTCACTGGCCTCAATCTGCTCGACTCAGTTGGCGCGGGTCTAATAACCCCCGACACGACGAAGCAGAAAGCTTCCCTCATTAAGGTTTCAGACTTCAATGCCGCCCGTGAGCTTTGCGGTCTTGAACAGGTTACGGTCAACGATGGCGAATGCCTGCTGTGGTCCGACTACGCGACATCGCAGCCGTATCTGATGAGCGTTGCGGCGCAACAACCGGCAATCACCATTGGCGACGTGCAGCTAAAGGCGCAGCGCGAAATCGCGACAGACACCATTGAATGCACGAGCGTGAGCACGAGGGCATTTCAAATTGTCGTTCCCGATGATGCCGTAACAGGCGATCCCACCATGGCGGTTTTCGATGCGAAAATCGTTGACGGTATGCAAGAGCCCTTTGCCGATTTCTGCCAAGCCTTAAGCGACAGAAACAATGCGGAAGAGGATTCCTGGCCCATGTACATGTATGAAAATGTCGCGGGCGTGCAGGCCAACAGCCACAACCTCACCGCGCTTGTGAGCTATCTCGCAATGTATATCGGCTTCATCATGGTCGTGGCCTGCGCGGCGATTCTCGCAATACAACAGCTCTCCGATGCAAACGATAATGCACGCCGCTACGAACTGCTCGTCAAACTGGGCGCACCGCAGCGCATGATTTCAGGAGCGCTCTTCAAACAGGTGCTCGTTTGTTTTGCGTTTCCTCTGGTCGTAGCAATCGCGCATACCATCTGCGCCATGCAGACGGTAAAAGACCTCGTTCTTGTATTCGGCAACTTCAATCTGAGCGCAACCGCGCTTATGACGGCCGCAATCTTTCTTGCGGTGTACGGTGCGTATTTCCTCGTAACGTATTTCAGCGCCCGCGCCATCGTCATGCCGAAGCGTTCGTAGCCGCGCACGAGAGCGGACAGGGGAGAAATCCCCTTCCGCGAATGTGAGCGAACGCTACTCATTTCGAGCTCGCGTCAACGAACCGATGCATACGCCCGAGCAATCGCGAGCGCCGCGCTTCGCGCTTGATCCGTCGATAATTGAAGGTATTGAACGACGTAACGACAGCGGTTCGTTGCGTCGTTTTCATTCATGCTGAATTCTCGAAGCGAGGGCATGCGCACCGAATTATCGGCAAGGCTTTCGGCAAAACGAACGTCGTCGATTTCAGGAAAACCAAGAACGAAATGCAGGCCAGCATCGTGCCCCGCGACGGAGAAGCTTCCTTGCGGCAATGATTCCTTGAGCGTCGCGAGGAAGACATCCCGCACGTCGCGGGCGTGGGTGCGCAAGCGATTCACATGCCGCTCGAATCCGCCGCGTTGCATGAAACGCGCGAGGGCAAGCTGGTCAATGGCTGGAACCGTGCATGAATAGAACGCCATCTCGTCTCGATAGCGGCGCGCCAAATGGTCGGGCAACACCATATAGGCAATGCGAAAAGCCGAGCCGAGGCTCTTGGAGAACGTGTTGGTATATATGACGCGCTCCGACGCATCGATTCCCTGAAGCGTGGGAATCGGGCGCCCAGCCAGGCGAAACTCGCAGTCGTAATCATCTTCAATAATATAGCGGCCGGGCACCTCGGTCGCCCAACCGAGCAGTTCGTGACGACGACTCACGCTTGTCACAATACCCGTGGGGAACTGATGCGAAGGCGTGATATGAAGCGTGTCGACGCCCGCCGCGCGAACCGAGGTCATCGACACCCCCGACGCATCGAGCGGAATAGGGGACAGGCGCACATTATTCGCGCCATACACCTTGCGAAGCCTAGGGTAGCCGGGGTCTTCAACGCCGACGGTCCTGTTTCGGCCAATGAGCTGCACGATAAGGTTGTACAAAGTTTGTGCACCCGAGCCCACCACGATATTCTCGGGCGGAGCTACAAGCCCACGCGTCTGCCGAAGATATCGCGATATTTCCTCGCGAAGCGCCACGCATCCCAAAGGGTCGCTCTCGCCTACGAGCGCGGCAGCGGGTTCCTGCGTAAGCGTGTCGCGCAGCGCCTTCGACCACGAAGCCAACGGGAAAAGGCTTTCGGGAAGCTGGCCTTTCGACAAATCGAACGCATATGAGGGCGAACGGGTCGGCCCCTGTTCGACATTATGCCCAAATGCATCGGTTGCAAAGGAGGTCGTGGGCGCAACTACGCCGTTCTCCCTTGCAAGGGCGCGAGTATTCGAGCTTGATATATGAGCAGCGAAATAACCGCGCCGTGCACGCGATTCAACATAGCCTTCCGCAATGAGCTGGCGATACGCGCCTTCGACCGTGACGATGCTCACTCCCAGGTGGTCGGCAAGCTTGCGCTTCGAGGGAAGCTTTTCGCCTGCCGCGATAGAACCGTTTTCGATGTCGGCGCGCATGCAGTCGTACAGATACGCGTACAAAGATTCCTCTCCACGTTGATCTATATCGTAGGTGAGCATGGCGCCTGCTTTCAAACTGGCCTTATCGCTTTAGCCAACTAAAGCAAACTGGCATTAATCTGACCCTAGTAAAACAATGTAATGTGGTGCTACGAATAATACCAGTAACTCGGTAGGATTTCAGGCATTCCAAACAAAGCCCGAAAGGAAGGCCATCATGACTGAAGCCACCGAAGATCGCTCACAGCTCAACCGCAACCTCGCCCAAATGCTCAAGGGCGGCGTCATCATGGACGTCACCACGCCCGAGCAGGCGCACATTGCCGAAGAAGCGGGCGCGTGCGCCGTTATGGCTCTGGAGCGCATTCCCGCAGACATTCGCGCAGCAGGCGGCGTATCGCGCATGAGCGATCCGAAAATGATTAAGGGCATCCAAGAGGCCGTGAGCATTCCGGTTATGGCGAAGTGCCGCATCGGCCATTTCGTCGAAGCTCAAATTCTTGAGGCAATCGATATCGACTACATCGACGAATCCGAGGTGTTGTCGCCCGCCGATGACGTGTACCACATCGACAAGACGAAGTTCGCCGTGCCGTTCGTATGCGGCGCACGCGATTTGGGCGAGGCTCTTCGCCGCATCGCCGAGGGCGCTTCCATGATTCGCACCAAGGGCGAGCCGGGCACGGGCGACGTTGTTCAGGCCGTGACGCACATGCGCGCTATGCAGAGCGAAATTCGCCGCGTAGCAGGCATGGCCGAAGATGAGCTCTTCGAGGCCGCCAAGCAGCTCGGTGTACCGTACGCCCTGCTCAAGGAGGTGCACGACAATGGCAAGCTCCCTGTTGTCAACTTCGCTGCAGGCGGTGTGGCAACTCCGGCCGACGCAGCGCTCATGATGCAGCTCGGCGCCGAAGGCGTATTCGTGGGCTCTGGCATTTTCAAGAGCGGCAACCCCGCAAAGCGCGCTGCCGCCATCGTGAAGGCCGTCGCGAACTACACCGACGCGAAGCTCATCGCCGAGCTTTCCGAAGACTTGGGCGAAGCCATGGTGGGCATCAACGAAAGCGAGATCGCCCTGCTCACGGCCGAGCGCGGCAAATAACCCAAGCTGTCCGCCCCTTGGATTGCCGCATTCGCGTTCAATGCCTGAGCTCGCACGAACAGCACATTAAGTGCTGTTCGGCTCGTGCGGAAGAACGCGACTCCGGCAATTCAAGGGGCTTCATTTATTCCAGATTCCTTCGATAGGTTCCCCAAAGCGAACAATCAGTCTTCGACGCTTGCGCCATACGAGGGCGTCTTCGTTCATTCGCGCTATAGGAGTCCATCGAAACGCGAAGTATGTATACATGCACGAGTTGCCCATGGGATTGAACGGCAGCGTCCGCACGAGCCGAACAGCACATACGTGCTGTTCGTGCGAGCTCAGGTATCGTCTGCCGTGCAATTCCATGGGCAACTCGTAGATGGAGTTACGAATATGGCTAAACCTCTTATTGGCGTTCTGGCCGTTCAGGGCGCATTCATCGAACACGAGCATAAGCTTGAGCAGCTTGGCGCACAATGCGTTGAGCTTCGTCAGGCGAGCGCCTTAAACCAGCGATTCGACGGACTCGTGCTTCCCGGCGGCGAATCGACCGTGCAGGGCAAACTGCTTCGCGAACTTGGCATGTTCGACGACCTGCAGGCGCGAATCGCCGGCGGCATTCCGGTGCTTGCGACCTGCGCTGGCATGATTCTGCTTGCAAACGAAGTCTCGCAAGGGAAGGGCACAGGCGCCAAGTCTCTTTCGACGTTCAAAGAATCGGTCGCTGGCTCCACGCTCCAGGTAACCGAAGACACGCTCGACCCGGCCGCGCCACCCTATTTCGCCACGATGAACATCAGGGTTCGTCGCAACGCATACGGACGCCAGCTGGGCAGCTTCCGCGTCATTGCGGAATTTGAGAGCCTCGGCAAAGTTCCCATGACCTTCATCCGCGGTCCACTGGTTGAGGAGGTGGGCGAGGGAGTCGAGGTTCTTGCCCGCGTGAACGGAGATGTCGTCGCGGTTCGCCAGGGAAACCAGCTCGCGCTGTCATTCCATCCCGAGCTCGATGCCGACAATGCAATTCACCAGCTGTTCTTGGATATGATTACGGGCAAGTAGTCACACGGTCTGCGCGCTTAAAATTCAATATCGATGACACTTACATCTTAGAATGGGGCAGGAAACGAGTACCTGCCCCATGTTCGTTTAGGCGAGAGAAATTCTTACCGCGATATTCGGAAAATCATTTGCGCCAAACGCGATCGCAAGGTCGTTTCGGCTTACAAGCGAGTCGCTTGCTTCGTAATAGCAATCAATTTTCATCGATTCACCAGGCTCAAGCGTCGCCACATCGTTATCGTACCAGCCACACGTAGAACCATCGCTCTTCGTGCCAACGAACATCAAGGGAGTTGCGGTGTTTCCCGTGCCATAGAACGTCGTTCCATCTTCGACTCGACCAAGCGACTGCATAGAGGGCACCCTAAAGAGTTTGCGCTCGTCGGAGTCGTTGGCCAAGGAATAGCTCACGTGAATGATGCTCGCTCCATCGCTTGCCTTCCAATCCGGACCGATGGCGAATCCACAGCGCTGCTCGATAATCCTGTTCCAATAATCCAGAGGAGCCATACGTGCAATCTCGGTTTTTTCGACAGGCGTACCTTCCGGCAGGGAATCAACAAGCTCCTCCGAAATGCCACTCACTTTCAAACTCGGAACCTGCTCGTTTTTTGAGTCCAACATCGCTTCAGAAGACTCGTCTGCCGCGGCGCTCGCATAGGTGCTCGAAGCACCGCCGTCTTTACCGATTTCGACTTGAACGCCGTTTTCCAGGAAGTCTCCCGTGCCGTCATTGGGCAGCTTCATAGGTTCGTCAGTGGTGTTTACATATTCGTTGATGGGCTCATTCGCATAAGGGAAGGCCTCGCTGGTCGATGACGCCACCTCGCCATACACGGTCCGCAACACAAGAGCACTATCGGGAACTTCCGCATCATCTTCGAGAAGCGTGGGCTGTATCGCCAGAGCCCCCAAGTCTTCACCACTGCCATAATTCCAGTCGGCCAGGAAGTTGCCGGCATGCAAATCGATGACTTGAGTCGATGTACGCCCGTCTTCGAAGGTAACCGTCACCGTAAGCTCAGCGCCTTCAAATGTATTCGCAATTGCCCCGAATTGGTCGCGCGCGGAATCGTCGGACGCATCAGGGTCGGCCATCTCGTCGGTCCATAAGCCAAAATAGGTATTTCCATCGCCTTCGTCGTAGTTGAGCTCGGCAGTTTGCCCCAAGCGCTTGGACGTTTGAACCTGATAGGTTTTATTCGGGTCATCTTTATCCAGCCCGTCATTCGCAATACCCACCGCCACCTTGTCATACGCGCCCAAGCGTTCGCCAAGCCCTCGCTTCAGCGGCTTCCACGTGAGCGCTTCATACAGCAGCTCGGAATCGCTCGCATAGCTGGCATTCTGCGTATCGTAGCGATACAGCATGCCTTTCGAGATATGCGCCTGCACGGTTTTCACGCCCTCTGCTTCGACCTTGAACAAACATCCCGTGAAGGTGCCGTTATCGTCCCATTCTGGCGAGCTTTGCGACAAATCGCTCGTATGCCCAAACACAATCATTCCGTTATCGCCCGCAGCAAGCGGCGATTGCGTGCCCGTAGCATAGGCTTTAACCGTGAAATCAAGCTTGGCCATCTCGACCGTGCCGACATCGACATTGCCGTTATTCATGTTCGCCATCGCTTGCACGGCACCAAAGCCCAAAGCAGCAAGCGCCAGGCAGGCAGCAATGCCGTAGAGCGGCTTTCGACCAAACCCCATGAAATAGCGCTTCCGAACGGACGCAGCGGGCTCAAGCGTGGCAGAAGCTAAGGTCGCATCGTTGTCGTCGAGCAATTCAAGTGTGCGTTCCTTCAATCGTTCGGACGCATGCACGTCTTTCTGCGATGCGAGATAAAGGGTACGCAGATCGTTATCTTCATTCATTGCTTCCTCCTTCAAGAAGGGAGTCGGTGTTGAAATGAGCGGATTCGCGGGAAGGGCCAAATGCTGCATTCGAAGGACCTCTTTCGGTCGATGGGGCTTCACGCGTTTTGGCCGGAATCCCCATTCGCTCGTTTGCCCGCGGAAAACCCACATCTTCGAGCGCATTCCTCATGGCGATACGCGCTCGGTGCAAATGGCTGCGCGCTGTTGCCGGACGAATCCCGAGCATCTGCGCAACCTCGCCGGTTGAAAAGCCCTCGAAATAATGCAAATGAACCACTGTGCGCTGTTCGGGCGACAAGCCCTGCATGGCTTCATCGAGCGCTTCTTCTTGCGGCGTCGCATCTTTTCGCGTGTTCATGTCGGGCGCATCGAACTCATCAGGCATTGCAGACACTTTCGTATGCCATGCGCTCTTTTGGAGGTCCTTGCACGCATTGATGCATACCCGCAGCAGCCACGCTTTCTCATGCTCGGCATTCTTGAAGAGGGTGCGAGAAGCATAGAATCTGAGGAATGTCGTTTGGAATATGTCCTCGGCATCGGCCTTGTTACGACAGCGCGCGAAAGCTAGGCGATACACCGCATCACCATGCACGCGCATCGCTTCAGCGCACCGCCTCTTCCTCTCTTCATTGTCGTTTTTCATTCGATTCCTTACCTGTCATGCGATCGCAACGGTTATTCGTCGACGCCTTTAACACGAAATGCAGCGCGTGTATGTTGCAGCAGCTTCTTTTTTGGCACAGATTCGTCCCTTTTTGGCACGAATTTGCGGTTGTGAACGATATTTCCCCCTGAATTATGCCCGGCTTAAGGCCCTGCAGCAATCGACAAATCGATGACCTGGGGTTTTACGATCGACGAAAATCGCAGCGACTCACGAAGGCGTTCACAACCGCAAATTTGTGCCACATCAAGCGTATTTGGGACCATGCCAAACAAATTCGTGCCACATCGAGCTTCCATTTCGCTTTGTTATACTCAATCCACTCGGCCGCGCAATGCGGCTTTTGGTGTTTGGCAAGACGTATAGGACGCAAACTATACCTTCTAACGATAAGGCGGCAGCATGCTCATTGACGCGCTTACGCGAGCCCTCCGCGAAAGCGAGGCGCTTTCGGCGGTTTACAGCAAACTCGACGCGGGAAGCGACGCGGCGCTCGGCATTGCTTCGTCGGCGCGCGCGTTCGCCGTTGCAGCCCGCTTCGCTGACACGTCGCAGCCCATGCTGGTCGTGGTGCCCGGCGAAGACGCCGCTTCGAACTTCGCGCGTTCGCTCGCATCGTACGTAGGCGACGAAACCGTGCTGCATTTTCCCGCTCGAAGCGATTACCCCTTTGCGCCGAAGCGGCCCGACGCGCGCGAGGTCG
>JABLTL010109158.1_pt1 | contig 13263 bp, 11 predicted proteins | sample 7160151 | NCBI WGS metagenome assembly JABLTL01 (sample SAMN14651223, study PRJNA627086) | human gut metagenome | isolation source: feces | host: Homo sapiens
TCCCATATAAAAATCCCACCTTTGTAGTTTCACATCGATGGGATAATTTTAATTATTTCGTGTGTCTACCTCGGTGGGATTATATCAGATACAGCTTGGTTCGTTTGTACCGAAGACAGTAAGAGACAATAATTCAGTGGATGTACAAGTTGTTTGTAGAGTGACAGATTCAAAGGTGCTATTGGGTGCTGAAACAGAAACATTTACGAATAGAGTTACACTTAAAAAAGATGGTAAAGAAGTGGGTACAGCAAAGAGTCCTGTGTCAATTGAAATCAGTGAAGAAAATAAGGATATTAATAAAAAACAAGTTAAGGGAAATGGACAAAAGATTGATTTTGAAATCAATGCGAATCAACTTGGCCAAAAGCTGCCATTAAATGATAATGACAAATTAAAGCTAGTGGATGAGTTAGGTGAAAATCTACAGTTGGATACAACTTCAATTAAAGTATATAAAAATGGTAATGAAGAAATAAAAGATTGTGAAACTTCTTATCAAAATAATATCTTAGAAATTACAGTTCCTAATGATGTTCCGATAAAGATTACTTATACAGTTATTGTAAATGCTAAGCCAAATGACCCTGTGAAAATATCAAACACTGCGTACTGGAAGGGTTATTCTAAAGACAGTGGTAAAACTGTTGAAAAAAGTTATTCATATACTGTAGGTGGAGGTATTGAAGCTTTTACAAAAGTGAACTTTAAACTTACTAAACAAGATCAAAATAATTTGAATGTTGTTTTACAGGGTGCAAAATTTGATATAGAAAAATGCGTTTTAAATAAAAATAATGAAATTGTTTCAACTGAAAAAGTCAATAAAACGACAGGAAGTAATGGAACAATTGGTGATTATTTAGAATTTGATACACTTTATAAAATAACAGAAACAAAAGCACCAGATGGCTATGTAATTGATAACAAGCCAATCTATATCTTAGATTTAAAAGATAAAGAACAGGATACAAGTTTTGTAACGAATATTAAAAACAGTATAAAAGATGGTGAACTTATTGTTCGTTATAAGGAGAAAGATTTTGGCTTACAGATTACAAATCACAAGGGTGAAATTACTGTAGTAAAAAAATTTATCAATGATGCGGCAGGAAATTCCCATAATCCAGTGAGTGGAACATATACATTCGGATTATATGAGGACTCAGAAGGTAAAGGAGATCCAATACAAACGAAAACGATTACTTATAAAGCGGGTGAAACGAAAGAAAAATCAGTGAAGTTTATTAATCTAGACTTGAATAAAACATATTATGTTTTTGAACTTGATGATGAAAAAAATCCTATTACAGATAGTTCAAAAGAAGCTACAGTAAATAAATTGGTGTACACAGTAGAATATTCTACGAATGGTGTTACTAACGGAGGTACGGTAACCGTTACAAATAAAAGCCATACAAAACTATTACCTTCAACAGGTAGTATTGGAACCCTAGTTTTCAGGTTATCAGGAGCAACCTTAGCGTTTGCAGGAATGATAAGCCTGTCACAGATAAATAAAAAAAGAAAGAGAAAATAGGAGAAAGACATGAAACTAATCAAAAAAATTGCGGCCATTATGTTTGCGTTCATGATGGTAGTCTCAATGAGTACTAACGTAAAAGCAGAAGAAGGAACTTATAATGAGGATAATGGTTCCATAACAATTACCAATGCAAAAATTGATAAGACTTATACAATTTATGAAATGTTGCAATTGGAAAGTTTTAGTGGAGATAATTATTCTTATAAGGTAGCAGCTGGATGGGGAGACTTCTTTACAACTGGAGCAGGTGCTACTTACATGCAAAAAGATGAAAATGGATATATGACTTATAAAACAGGCATGGATTCACAAGAAAACTTACGTGAATTTGCTCAAAAAGCTTTAGCATATGCTCAAGAAGGTCATGGTATTGAATCAAAATCACAACAAGCGACATCAGATACTGTTACTTTTAGTCCTTTAAAACTTGGTTATTACTTGATTGATTCATCTGCAGGAGCATTGTGTGGTTTAACTACTACAAATAAGAATGCAAGCATTGCAGAAAAGAATGGTGTTCCTACAGTAAAAAAGGAAGTTAAAACGTTGAATGAATGGGGAGAAAAAAACTCTGCAAACATTGGCGATACAGTTGACTTTAAAACTACAATCACTGCACAACCAGGTGCACAAAATTATGTTTTGCACGATAAGATGGACAGTGGTTTGACATTAAATAGCAATATTACAGTAAAAAAAGGAGATACTGTTTTAACAGAAAATCAGGAATATAAATTAGTTAAACCAGCTGATGGTTGTACATTTGAAATTAAATTTGAAGAAAAATTCTTAAATACATTAGGTGAAAATGACAAAATTACTGTTACATATTCAGCTACATTAAACTCTAGTGCAGTTGTTGGAAATAATGGAAATTTAAATACTACATTCTTAAAGTATGGTAACAATAATAGTGTTGAATCAACTACTAAAACATATACATGGAAGATACCAGTGTTTAAATATACAATGAAAGATACTAAACAAGAACCTTTAGCTAATGCGAAATTCAGTTTATTTGAAACTGAAACTGGAACTAATCCAATTGGATTTTTTAAAGAAGAAGGAAAAGAAGTATATCGTAAACCAGCGGCAAATGAATCAGCAAACACAACTGAAATTACTACAACATCTACTGGTGAATTTAGTCTAGAAGGTTTAAAACTAGGTACATATTATTTAGAAGAAACAGCTGCTCCTAAAGGCTACAACAAATTAACTAAGAGAATTACAGTTGTATTAAATGATGATGGAACTCTTACTGTTGATGGAAAAACTGAAATTGAAAATCAGAAAATAGTAAAAGTTGAAGTAGAAAACAACACAGGATCATTACTACCATCTACTGGTGGAATGGGTACAACACTAATCTATCTAGTAGGTGCTGCTCTAGTATTAGGTTCAGGTATTGTATTAGCAACAAAAAAGAATGCGAAAGCTAAATAATTAAATTGATTTATTTCTGTTGTTAGGGGAATGAGCTTCATTCCCTTACAACAGTGGGGAGAGGGTTGTAAGATGAAAAAACATATGACGACAATTATTGCAGTACTTGTTTTTATTACAGGCCTGTCCTTACTGCTGTATCCAACAGTAAGTAATTATTGGAATTCATTACATCAAAGTCGTGTAGTTGCGAATTATTCGGATACTTTGGCGAAGATGGATAAAAAAGAAAAGCAGGCTGCTATTGATGCGGCTGTTGCGTATAATTCAACTTTAGTTTCGAACGCCGGTCGATTTACACCAAGTGAAGAAGAGACTTCTGAGTATAAAAAACTATTGGATGCAGATGGAACGGGTATGATGGGATATATCACAATTCCAGAAATCCAAGCTAAAATTGCGATTTATCATACAGTCGATGATTCAGTTTTACAAATTGGAGTTGGACATTTAGAAGGTTCAAGTCTTCCTGTAGGAGGTAGTGGTACACATTGTGTTTTATCGAGTCATAGAGGGCTTCCTAGCGCAAAGCTATTTACAGAATTGGATCGTTTAAAAAAAGGGGATGTCTTCTATCTTCATGTCTATGACAGGGTATTGGCATATGAAGTGGATAATATCGCAATTGTTGAACCAAATGATTATGGTTTATTGGAAATAGAAGAAGGTAAAGATTTATGTACACTCTTTACTTGTACGCCTTATGGTATTAATACGCATCGTCTATTGGTTAGAGGGCATCGTGTTGAAAATAAATTGGATGAGGCAAATTTAACTTCAGATGCAGCTAAGGTCAATACTTTGGTTGTGGCATCTATAGTGGGTATTGTGATTTTATGTATTGGTTCTATTATAGGAAGATTTAAAAAGAAGGGAGAATAGGTTATGAAAAGAAAGCTTTTAATGTTGGGTGTATTGTTGCTGTGTTGTTTTTGTATGATACCTACCCCTCTTTTTGCAAATTCAAATGACGTATCGAATTTAACAATCGAATGTCCCGTTTCCAATATGAATATTTCTCTATATCGTGTAGCTGATGAAAATCGTGTTTTGACAAATAAGTTTTCCAATTATTCAATTGACTTAAATCAAAAGGATGAATCAGGTTGGCAAGGTGTTGCGAATGTTTTGGAGAATCATATTCTAAAAGATCAAATTGAAGCGGATTATAGTGCTTTATCGGATGATTCATTACATTGTTTCTTTAATGGACTAGCTTCCGGTATTTATTTAGCTATACCTCAAGAAGTTGAAAAAGATGGATGGTTCTATACGCCACAAGTATCTTTAATTTCTTTAACACGAGATTTAGTTGTGGATTTAAAGTATGAGAAAAATGATAAGCCGGTTTTGACAAAGACGAGTCTTCATGTATTAAAAGTATGGAAAATGGATTATAAAAAAGATCGTCCAACATCAATTGAGGTCAGTTTATTGAAAACGGATGCGTCTGGCAATACGGTTGTAGCTGATCAACAAGTGTTAAACAATCAAAATCAATGGTCTTATACTTGGGAAGATCTTTCAACACTTTATAAATATAGTGTTTTAGAAACAAAGGTTCCTAGTGGCTATAAAGAGAGTTGTATGAAAGAAAAGAATTCGGTTATTCTAACGAATACAGGTAATCGAAAGGAAAAAAAGAAAAAGAAAGATAAAGAACTTCCATTAACGGGTCAGCTTTGGTGGCCAGTCCCCGTATTATTGTTTGTAGGTCTTGCTTTATTTGGCTTAGGACGCCAGTTGCGTAATGAAAAGTAGTATAGGTAAAATCATAAGTCGTTTAGGTATTGTTTGTATTATTTTGGCTTTATCTTTATGTGTTTATAATGTTTATGATACGTTTCGCGCTTATTATGCACAAAAGAGAATCATGGAAAAATATTCAACGTTAAAAAGTTCTTCTGGAATTGTGCCTGATTATATATTAAATCCAGATATGGATATGCCAGAAGTTGAAGTGAATGGTTTAACTTGTATTGGCACTTTAGAAATACCTAAATTGGATTTAAATCTATGTGTCACAAGTACATTTACTTATGAATTGATGAAACAGCTTCCTTGTCGTTATTATGGGAGTATCTATAAAAACAATATGGTAATTGCGGCACATGATTCTTGGTTTCACTTTGGAAGATTGAGTACGTTAAATCAAGGCGACGAAGTCATCTTTACGGATGTTTCAGGCAATCGATTTGAATATAGTGTGGATGTGATTGAGGCTGTAAAGCCCAATAGTGTAGAGGATGTCACAAGTGGAAAGTGGCCATTGACACTATTTACGTGTACTTTAGATGCACAAAACAGAGTGGTTGTAAGATGTAAATAGGGGATAGAGTCAATTCTATCCCCTTTCACTAGTTTTTATATTTGATTTGTATTATACTTGAGTTAGGTTCCGTATCGGAATTTATTTTTTTTGGAGGAGTTATGAAAATTATTGTAGTGGGTGATGGAAAAGTTGGATTTGCGATTGCGAAACAATTAAACCAAGAAGGTCATGATATTACAGTGGTTGAAAATAAATCGAATGTTCTATCGAGTACCATGAATCAGTTGGATATTGTTGGTGTACAAGGAAATGGTGCAAGTTTAGATACGTTAATGGAAGCTCGTGTATCGTCTTCGGATTTGTTGATTGCGGCTACATCAACGGATGAAGTGAATATCATTTGTTGTTTAATGGCAAAAAAATTAGGTGCTAGACATACCATTGCACGTATTCGTAATCCAGAATACAACAATACCGTTCGCTTGATTAAGGATGAATTGGGATTGAGCATGAGCATCAATCCGGAGCAGGCAGCGGCTCGTGAAATTTTGCGTGCCATTCGATTCTCAAATTCAATTAAGGTTTCTTCTTTTGCGAAAGGAAGAATTGAACTTGCAGAAGTGAAGATTACCGAAAATTCACCACTTGCAAACATGCGTATTTGCGATATCAATCGTCGTATGAAAAGTGAAGTGTTATTTGTGGCAATTCAACATAATGGCGAGGTTATTATTCCAAATGGTAATACCGTCATCTATGAAAAGGATCGTGTAACACTAACGGGTTCTACAACACAATTAGAAAAATTCTTCATTAAAGTTGGTATTTTAAGTGATCGAACTGTAAATGAGGTGATGATTGTTGGTGGTGGAAGAATCACATATTATTTGACGAGCATGTTGTTAGAACTAGGTATGGATGTAAAGATCATTGAAATCAAAAAAGATAAGTGTATTAGTCTTGTAGAAAAATTCCCACAGGCAACAGTTATTAATGGGGATGGAACGGATCACGAATTATTATTAAGTGAATCTTTGGAAGAAATGGATGCGTTTATTGCACTTACAGATAATGATGAGGAAAATGTTATTATTTCAATGTTTGCCCAAAATCATGGCGTTACACATGTCTTGCCTAAGGTAAACCGTGTTTCTTTAGGATTCTTATTGGATAAATTAGGCTTAGAAAATTCAATTACACCTAAATTTATTACAGCCAACCAAATTGTGCAGTATGTTCGTGCTATGCAAAATACAGTTGGATCAAATGTTGAATCATTGATCAAACTTGTAGATGATAAACTTGAAGCTTTAGAATTTAGAGTTCGTGATAACTGTCGTTTTATTGATGTGCCAATCAAGGATTTAAATATTCGTAAAGGGATTATCATTGCGTATGTAACACATAAAGGTGTTTCTAAAGTCGCTACTGGTGATACGCGTATTCAATTATCGGATACCGTGATTATTATTAGTAAGGTTGCAGGATTGAGGGATATCAATGATTTACTATCTTAAGCACAATTTACATAAATTAAACTGGGCCATGATTGGTAACGTATTAGGTATGGTTCTTGTTGCACAGGCTTGCCTAATGGTTTTACCTGTGATTGTGGATTTGATTTATCATGAAGGGATATATGATTCCTATTTGATTGTCATTGCGATTTGTCTAGTGTTAGGTTATGTCTTAACAAGAAAAAAGGCTAGAGTCAATTCTTATTTTGCCAAAGATGGTATGATTGCGGTAGGACTAGCATGGATTGTTGTATCTTTCTTTGGTGGGTTACCATTTTATTTATCCAATGAAATTCCTTCTTTTGTAGACTGTTTCTTTGAAGCGGTTTCTGGATTTACTACAACTGGATCTAGTATTTTAACAGAAGTAGAAAATTTAAAACATGCTACACTTTTCTGGCGTAGCTTTACGCACTGGATTGGTGGTATGGGTATCTTAGTCTTTATTTTGGCTTTACTACCAAAATCAAATGATCGTGATATGCACATTATGCGTGCAGAAGCTCCAGGACCAACAATTGGCAAGCTAGTACCTCGTATGCGTCAATCAGCTATGATTTTGTATACAATGTATATGGGTTTAACAATAATACAGGTGATTTTACTTTTGATTGGTAAAATGCCATTGTTTGATGCGCTTTGTAACACATTTGGTACAGCAGGTACCGGTGGTTTTGCGATTAAAAATACTAGTATTGGTGCCTACAACAATTCGTATTATGAAGTGATTATTACGATTTTTATGATTTTATTTGGTGTCAACTTTAATATGTATTACTTCTTATTAATTAAAGATTTTAAACAAGTCTTTAAAAATGAAGAATTACGTACATATTTAGGTGTGATCTTATTCTCAATTGTTTGTATCACATTAAATATTCTATCTATGTATAATTTTGATGTATTAAAATCCATTCGTCTAGCTAGTTTTCAAGTTGGATCAATTATTACGACTACAGGTTATTCTAGTTGCGACTATAGTGTATGGCCACAGTTTAGTAAGATGATCCTTTTCTTGTTGACCATTCTTGGAGCGAGTGCTGGATCTACAGGTGGTGGTGTGAAGGTTTCTCGTATGTTGATCATTGTAAAAAAAATCAAGCTGGATATTCAAAAGCTATTACACCCTCAAAAAGTAGAAGCCATCACAATGGATGGAAAAGTAGTAGATACAGAAATCGTAAACCAGATTTTAGCTTTTTTTTGTAGTTTTATTATTATTGTTGGAATTTTGTTGTTCTTAGTTTCGTTGAATAACTTAGATTTTGAAACGACAATAAGTTCTGTGATTACATGTATAGGAAATGTGGGTCCAGGATTTGGTTTATGTGGTCCAATGGGAAATTTCTCCATGTTCTCTGATTTTAGTAAGATCGTATTGTCATTTGCGATGTTGATAGGGCGTTTGGAAATTTATCCAATTATTATTTTCTTATCTCCAGTATTGGGATTAAGAAGTGTATCTAAATCATTTCGTAAGCGTAAAAAAAGAAAAATGCAGTGAAATACCCATATATTGGGTATTTTTTTAACTTTTAAATGAAAGCGCATACACATAAATTGTGAATATATGATACAATGAGAAAAATAAATGTTAGGGGTTTGTAGGATGAATCGTATAGATAATGAAGTCAGATTAAATGCTTTGACCATAAATGAAATATCTCAATGTATGGGTGGATATCATCGATGTTTAATGGATGAGGGCTATCCATTTTTGTATGTGAGCCAAAAGTTTTTAGAGCTTCTTGGCTGGACAAAAGAATAGCTAGCTAATCATTTTGATAATAAATTTTTAAATATGATTCACCCAGATGATAGGGATATACAATCAAAATCAATTTTTCGTATATTAGGTAAGGATGGATATCATTGGATTAGTGATAGTATGGATATAGAAGAACATCATATTCTTCATGGAAATATTGCGGATATTACTAAATTTATATATGAAAAAGAAAAGAATGATGTTTTATCGAGTCTAACAAAAGATTATACTTCATTAATTATCTGTGATTTAAAAGAGAATACGGTACAAATCATTAAACAAGATGAAAAGGCGTATTCTACAAAGTTGAATCGTCATTGTTATACGGAAAGTATGCATCATTTTTATGATCATTATTTGATTCATGAATCTTGTCCAGAATATATACATATATTGTCTAGGGAACCCTTAATGAAAAGATTAAGAGATAAGGGAAGTTTTGAATTAAAATATCAGATTTATCCGAATGAAAATGGGGCGGTAAATATAAGTTTGAAGGCTGTGTTCTTATATGAGGATGAAAATCATTTTAATGTAACGATGGCCTTTCGTCCTGTGGATGAAATTATAAAAAAAGAGAAGGTATTAGAACTTCAAAGAGAGATTATTGAAGGTTTAGGTAAGGAATATTTTTCTGTATTACTATTGGATTTAGAGCAGGGACAAATCTTTTCTTATCGCGAAGTGAGTGAGGATGGAAAGCGCATTTCTGATTTTTGTCGTGAGTATGAGAATCGTTGGTGTAAATTTTTGCCGGCCTATGCCACAAAGATGGTGAGTGAAGAAAGTCGTGAGAATTTTTTAAAGAAATTATCTTATGAAGCTCTGTGTACAAACACAAATGATTTTTCAATGACCTATGAATATATGGCAAAGGATGGCATATTATATCATCAAATGCGTGTAGTATATGTAAAGAAAAAGGATCGTACGCGAGCTGCAGTGATTGGAACAAGAAATATTGATGATCTAATTAAAAAGGAACGTTTGCAGGAGGCTGAATTAAAGGCGGCATATATAGCGGCAGAAGAGGCGAATCAGGCAAAGACGGATTTTCTAAATAACATGTCCCATGATATTCGTACACCTATGAATGTAATTCTTGGATATAATCAGTTAATGAAAGAAAAAATGCAGGATCCTTTATTGTTGGATTATCAAAATAAGATTGAGCAGTCGGGTAAATTGTTGTTGTCGATCATCAACAATGTCTTGGATATGGCTCGAATTGAAAGTGGTAAGGCTGTTCTTGATGAAAAAGAAGAAATGATTAGTGACATAGCAGAGGAGTTGGTTAGTGTTTTTGAATCAAGTGCTATGGAAAAGGACATTGAATTTATTTCTAATATTGATGTAAGGCATAATCATGTTTGGTGTGATGGCACTAAAGTAAGAGAAATTATGATGAATCTTGTAGGAAATGCCTTTAAATATACTTCGAATAAGGGAAAGGTATGGGTTTGTGTAAAAGAGTTGGATGATGCTAAAAAGGGGTATGTAAAAATTTGTACGCAAGTAAAAGATAATGGAATTGGTATGAGTGAAGAGTATCTTCCTACTTTATTTGATTCTTTTTCAAGAGAACATAATACTACGATTGGTAAAGTGTCGGGTACAGGGCTTGGCATGTCGATCGTAAAGAAGCTTGTGGATATGATGGGTGGAGAAATCTTTGTAGAGAGTAAGCTTAATGTAGGTAGTTGTTTTACTGTTATACTTGAACATAGGCTTGTGGATGAAAAGAATAATAAATCTATTATGAGTGAGAATATGGAACATTCTCATTTGGCTTTAAAAGGTAGGCGAGTATTGTTGGCAGAAGATAATGATTTAAATGCCGAGATTGCGATGGCCATACTTGAAAATACGGGTTTAATAATTGATCGTGTGGAAGATGGTTTGATGTGTGTAAATCAGTTGGATCAAATGCCGGATGGTACGTATGATTTGATTTTAATGGATGTTCAAATGCCAAATATGGATGGGTATAGTGCTACGCAAAGGATTCGTCATTTTAAAAATAAGCAGAAGGCAAGCATTCCTATTTTGGCTATGACGGCTAATGCGTTTGATGAGGATAAAAAAATGGCTTTACAAGTCGGTATGAATGGGCATATTTCAAAGCCAATTGATGCGAAGAGTGTTAAAAAGGCCATAATGTCTATGTTGTTAAAATACGTGTCGTATGACACTTTTTTCTATACAAAATTTATGGTGTGTTGTATTATGAAACCATAGAAAAGAAGGGATGGATGTATTATGAGACTTTTTGATTATATTGAAACTATCGAAATGCCTACGATTGATCATGTTCGAGTTATATATAAGGCTATAAATGTGAAGTATGATGAACTCATAGACATGGCAGTTGAACCTAATAGTAAAAATTATAAAAAGTGGATGCAGACATTGGATTGTCTGAAGGTATCTGAAGATTTGATTATAGAATGTATTGGAAATAATAACATTACAGAAATGGAATGGCTTCGTTTAAAGTGTAGTATTTATAAGTTTCAAGTTAAATATGGCGGTTTGAAGTACATAAACGTGGATGCATAATAAAACAGGATCGATAGGATCCTGTTTTCATTTAGTCTAATTTTTCTTGTACGATTTTTTTAACAACCGGATATGCAATCAAGGCAATTACGATTCCTGCAAGGCCTTGTACAACATTGGCAGGTATTTCACTACAAGCTACGATCCAGCTTCCTTTCAACATATATTTGGCAATGAAATATCCAAAGACCATAATGACAGATCCTAGAGTATAGCTTGCGATTTGTTTAGGTTTAGAATAGTTTTTCATAAGTAGAGATACAACGATTGCCTCAATTCCTTTAATGATTAGAGTAAAGAAAAAGTAGTGTCCGTATCCACCGGCAACATCGGCTAAAGCACTTCCTAAGCCTCCAATCAAGAAGCTTTCAAAAGGGTTTAAAAAGCTAGCGAATAATAGGATGAATCCATCTCCTAGATTGAAATATCCATCTAATGCGTTTGGTACTTTGATGAACATGGTTGCGACAAATACTAAGGCCATTCCTAGTCCTGTTAGTACGATTTCATAAGTCTGTTTATTTTTCATAATCATTTCCTTCTTTCTTTCAACTTAATGACTATTATACTTGTTTCTGTATTTAAAAAAATATACAATAATAAAAAATTAATAGGGGACAGTTTATGAAAAAATATGAAGTTATTTATAACACATATAAGGAGTCGATTCTTTCGGGTATTTTGAAATATGGAGATCGCGTTGATTCCATTCGTGAATGTGTAAAGAAGATGCATGTATCGAAAACGACTGTTGAAACGGCTTATAATAAGCTTGTTTTAGATGGATTTATTTCGAGTCAGGAAAAGATTGGATATGTAGTGAGTATGAACTCAGAGCGTATTTTATTGCATCAGGAAATCTTGGATTATTCGTCAAATCATAAAGAGAAGGTGTATGACTATGACTTTCGCATTCAGTCTGTGTCATTTGATTCTTTTGAGACAACGATTTGGAAACGTTATATCAAGGATGTTTTAAATGATAAGAAGTTGATGTCAAGTTATGGTTTAGCTCAAGGTGAATATGGTTTAAGACAGGCTTTATGCAAATATGTATATCAAAATCGAAATATTCTGTGCTTTCCTGAGCAGATGGTGATTGGTTCAAACTATCAATCGTTGTTGTATATATTTTGTGGAATGTTGGATAAGAATAAGAAGATTGGTTTAAGTACACTTGTGGATGAGCAGGCTAAACAAGTTTTCTTATCGTATGGATTTCATGTGGAATACTTGCGCCCTGAACATTTTATTGAGGATATTTGCGATAGAAAAGTAGATATTGTATATGTAAATACAACTTGTTTCACAAAAAATCGTCAGTCAATGAGTGAGAGAATTCGAAAGAATCTTATGGATATGAAAAATATCTTGATATTGGAAGACGATTATAATGGCGAATTGGTGTATGCTTCTAAAATCAAGACGAGTTTGTGTTCTAAAAACAAGAATGTAATATATTTTTCTTCCTTTTCTCGTCTTTTACTTCCAAGTCTTCGTATTGGATATATGATCTTAAATGAAGAATATACAAAGAAGTATAGTGCTTTATTTTTTGGTCCTACGGCTAGTAAATTGGAGCAGATTGCGTTTACGCAATATATTGTGGATGGTTATCTTCAAAAGCATTTAAGAAAACTGGTTCGTGAATATAAGGAGAAGCATTTATATTTAAAGAATTTATTAGATCAGTATATTTCTTGTCCTGTTATTTTGGATGAAACGTATATGGCGTATTGGCTGGATTTAGATGTTGATTTGAATCGTTTTAATTCTTTGTGTGAAGCTAGTTCCATAGGTTTGAGTTGTTCAAATGAAAGAATTGGTTTATCTTTTGCGTCGATGGACAAAGAATTGATGGCTAGTGGTGTGATTCGTCTTGCAGAATTGTTGAAAGAGTGTTAAAATTTTATCGATTCGACAGTGAAGAAGATAAGTAGGAAGTAATTTTCTTGTTTAGAGAGAGGGCATTTGGTGAAAGCCTTTCATGAATTTATTTTTGAAGCTACTTTGGAGTTGAAACGTAGTCGGCGTTAACGAGTAAATTGAGGGCATTTTCTATTTTGGAAAATGAACTAGGATGGTACCGCGTAATTATACGTTCCTAGAAATAGGAGCGTTTTTTTATTGGAGGAAAGAAAGATGAAACAATTAA